>Ga0214544_1001173_pt1 | contig 53039 bp, 22 predicted proteins | sample CNSS3metaG_FD_160074 | JGI IMG/M metagenome (GOLD analysis project Ga0214544, IMG submission 160074) | Root nodule microbial communities from cowpea collected in UCLA plant growth center, Los Angeles, California, USA - CNSS3 | ecosystem: Host-associated > Plants > Roots > Nodule | place: USA...
AGTTAGGAAATGGTTGTTAGAAGGGAAAAAAAGGAGTATAGATGGTGGATGAAAACAACAAAGAGACTTATGTGACACAAGTGTGGGTAAATCCTAAATTTGTTAAAATTATTATTATATAAATAAATTTGATTTTATCTCTTAATTATATATTTATCTTTTCAACATATTGTTCCATTGAGTTAGAGACTTATATCCGTTAAAGAAATGAAATGAAATGAAATTATGGAGGTAGGAGTGAGTAAAGTGGTGGTGAGGGTGTCGGGTGCATCCTCCAAAGAAGAGAAAGGAGAAGTTGATAGGGTTCTGAAAAAGGGAGGCATGTATATAAGAGTCAGATCAATCCAGCAGTACATTAAAGAATATTAATAATCTAACTTCACTTATTGCTTTCACAACTTTGGTTAGACAATTGGGGAGGCGACCCTAACTCCTTTTGGAACCACCCCATCTTGACTCAGCTTGATGGAACATCTTATGCTTTGTCTCATCTTTTTTATTTTTATTTTTATTTTCTTTTTTATGCTTTCTACAGTTATTCTTTTCTTTCTCTCTCTTTGGTTTCCCCGTTGAAAAGATTGGTGGGATATTTGTGGCTCATCTCAACTCCTGCTTCTTCTTCTATCCCTCATTTTATGCTTTCTCTATCTTTTCCTTTTTCACATCTTTTTTATTCTTTCTTTTCTTTTAAAAAGTTTTATTTTTTAATTAAAAGAAACTGAGTTAACCATTTAAAGCTTTACCTCATGAATGGCGTGAGAAGCATAAGTGCAACCGATCTGGTATGTATTAATTATATTTTTAATTTAATTCACAGAAGTACTTATGCTATTGGTACCAATCCTACCATTACCAGTCTCCTTTAATTCTCCTTTTCAGTTTATCTAACCCACTATTAATTCCTTCATTTATTTTTCCTGTACCCTAACTAAACATTCACCATTTTTCTTCTGCTACGTAAACTTTATAGTAACATAATATACCTTCATGTAATTAACTAAATGGGATTTTAAATTAACATTTTTGCTTCCTCTTTTGATTAGGCACGTATAGAAAAATCATTGAATTACTCAAAAAGGTAAAGTCGATGCAGAACACTGTAGAACATGCATATGGATGTGTGCGTAGGGATCCATTATAAAGATTTATCACTTACATCACTCAACAATATTTTGTACTGTTTATTAAAGCTGTATTTAATATCATCATGAACTTAAATTAATTTATTTCTTTTTAGTTTCTCAAATCCAAACCAATACAATGTCAAATTATTTATGGAACACGACCTGTGTTTGTCCTATTCACTTTAAGAATTGAAATTTTAATTTTTGAGTTTTGCTATGAATTCATAGTACGAAAATCAATCGAAATTTGATTTTTAAGGACCGAATTCAAATAATGTTTTTGAAAGATTTTTTCATTTAAGGTCTATTAAAGTAGTTTATTAAAAGAGTTTGATTTTTTTTTGTTATATATAATGTTACAATGTATTTTCTTGTATTATCTTTGTACTATATTATAAATAGAATCTAAAAGTTAAAAAAGAATTATGAAAAGTCAGTTGCATAAATTATTTTGTTGTATATGATTCTTAAAGACCTAATTCTAAATTGAAAGAAAAACATGTTACATTTGGTAAATAATTTGACATTGGTTTAGTTTTGAGATTTTTTTTTTCCAAAATAGATTGTTTTGGAAAAAGTGTTTATTTCAAATACTTATTTGTAATTTTTTTTTTCTTTTAAGATTATCAAAGCAGATAGAATATTGACTCCGTTTAGGTTTTATCTTGCATTAGTTTAGAATTCTAAAACCACAATTAATAAACCATACTTTACATAGGAGAATGCTCTAAAACAATTTGCAATAAATAAATAAATAAATATTAGAGTCAAACATAACATTTCAAACATAAAAATACTAACATATAAAACATTTCATATTTAATAATTTTCAAACATAAAAATACTAACATATAAAAGTTATATTAGAGTCATCCCAATAATAAGATAAAGTTGAAAAACAAATTTATACATGTCAGTCCAAAAGTTTGAAAATTTTCAAAATATAAGCATAGGAGTCCTAATGGAACTATCTAAATAGTTGCATCATCCCCTAGTAAGTTATGTACTTGTAGTGACATCTAGTGCTTTGTAGAGCGATAGATAAAGAGTTATACTCTACCACAAACAAGGTTAATTTGTTAACGTCTTTGGTCAAGGTAAAACCTCTAGACTAGGACCTCCTTCTCCTCTCAGCACATACCTCATTCTTCTCTACTTGAGAATTGAATGGTTATTAGAGCATCAAGATAACTTCCAATTGAATAAGTACATCAATGCATATACTATTGCAATTCACTATTAATTCTCCTTGAATTAGTCTAAATAATCTCAATTTAATCTCACATGCCAATCATTTCATAAGCAATCAGTCACAGAAATCACAAAGCCTCTACAACTGATCATCTAACAACTACTTAGGTTTTGATCCACTTGCTCAGCGAGACCATCTCCTCACTAAGCCTAAAGTGCACAAAACTCCACTTGACCAACGACCAGATGCCTCGCCCAACGAGTGTATCATTGATTTTGGATTCGCTAAGCGAGTTATCCCTCGATCAGCGAGTCTGCATAATTCTGCAAAACATGATTATGCATAATTATGCCTTCCAGTCAAGTTTAAGTTATTCAAGAACCTTCACAGATACCAAACACATACCAAACTTAAATCAACCATAAACATGAATCTAGATGTTTTTTACATGTAACAACCTCAATTTCAAAACATCAATTTCATACAATCATGTATCATTCCACATATCAACATACCAACAATTCATAGCATCAACATACAATCTATCAATTCAATATTTCTATAACTTACAAACACTTAAATTAGCTTCCCTTACATGTAAGATGACTCAAATCACTCAAGGAATATTAAATTCCCTTCCAATTATCATAACACACAACTCGACCTAAAGACATCACAAACATGATTAAGGAACATCATTAAAACCACTAATCAGAAGAAACTCACGAGAAAGACACAAAAGCCACATGTAAGTCAAAATCACTCACATGAGTAGAGATTAACATCAAATCAAGGAAAAAGTAGAAAATCAACTTACTCAATTTGAAAATTTGATTGGACAAGAGTGGAGAACTTGTCATAGGGATCACCCTAGCGATCTTTGATCTTCAAAAAAATGAACTTATAAATGAGAAATCTATAGAGAAGGAAGAGGGCTCAAAGAAAAGGTTTTTAGAGAAATGGTACGTTTATAAATAATGAATCTCGTTTATAAAATCTCTATTTATACTTCAACTTTTTCAAATTAAAATAATCGAGTATTTATTATTTTAAACATTCTATCAATCCTATGTACCATTTTCTAGTTTCTCACAAATTACAAGTCAAAACTCATTAAAACCAAGTTTATTCAAAGTCGCTGTAAAGAAAAATTTGTTGTAAACAAAACTAAAAGTATACAAATGAAATATATAGTATTATGTACAAATGAAATATAAAAAATTAGTTTAATATGTCATCTGTAACAATCCATTTTTTCTAACATTTATCAATTAACAAGTAACTAGTATAAGAAGAATATAAATAGTATTAGTAATTGAAAGTAAATTGATTCATATTACAATCATAGATAAGATTTTCTTTCAAACATTTCTTTGCCAAAATTTCATCCCAAAACCCCACCCTCTCAATATCATATCTAATTTACATTGGTCGGTTACTCATGGTTCATAAAACACAATCTCTTATTGAAATTTTTCACCAAAATCACATGGACTAATAAATTTAAACTTGTATTTACCATTCAACACCTTAATAAATAAAAATTTTGCTACATTTAAAATTTTAACCATTTGTGAAACTCAAATATACATTTCTCATGTTCTTCTCCTAAAATTTCCATTTTTTGTAGACAACATTAATACTAAAAAAAAACTTAAATGGTTAGCTTCCCTTTTAGGATTTTTCTAGCATCGCTCTCTTCCTCGATATAAATTTACACTCAAAATCACCCTCTCTACAAAGCAAAAAGATGCTAATCATCATTCAAGACACAACTTTAGCATCTCTTCTAAAGGAGATTTCAATGAGAAAGAAGGAAGACCACATGCAATGGAAAGAGAATCGCATGCAGAGAGAAATGAACTAGATTTACTCCTAGCAATAAAAGGCATAAATCAAAATTACCTAGAAGAGATTGATTGAGAACTTTCGTAGAATTCCTCACGCAAACCACGTGTCGATTCTTCAAAATGGCAAGAGCTGAATCAGGATTCAAAGTGAATAGAATGTATATGAGAGAGGGTTAGGTTTTATAGAGAAGAAAAAAGGTTTTTAGGAAAAGAGTTAATTAGGGTTCTCACATTATTTATCCTAAAATGTTATAAAAGTTAGCAAAATAAGTCATCTAAATATTTTTAATATAGTCACTTATCATACTTCTTTGAATTTTCACTTAGACAACGATCATCATTACATAGTATGTTTGGAGGGTTGGCTCAAGGGTGAAGTAGGTAAAGCACTTGCTTTAGGCCTCCAAAAATTATAGGCCTCTAAACAATTTTTTTAGTACTAATACTCCTCTAAATTAATTATAAAATTATATCAAAGAGAAAAAAGACTCAATTTTTTTTAAGTATTAATATATCTCTACTAAATTAATTATAAAATTATTTTTAAGAAAAAAATGTCTCAAACATTTTCTTAATACTAATATACCTCTATTAAATTAATTATAATGTTATATTTGAAAATAAAATTTAATTAAATTATTATCATTGTCTATTAATTTGTATTGGTATTAAAAATGATATTTAATGAGTTAAAACTTTTTTTTCAATAAATTATAACTTTTTTTATGAAAAAGAGAATAAATAGTTATTATATTTTCTTATAATCAATTTTGATTTTGATTTTCTTCTTTTATGTATTTGTGACTTCTCATCTACTAATTTCATTTCATTCCTTGTTTCTTATTACTTTTTTCTATTCTAGAGTTCTTCTTTGGGTTATATATATTTTTGTTCTCTTAATTTTCAATAAAATTGGAATTAGTCCATCTTTGAAACTTTGTCTCAATTTAGTCCCTCAACTTTAGAAATGCATGAATTTAGTACTTTTAGTCAAATTTTGTTAAGTTTATTTGACGTTTCAAACCGTTTCTCAACTAACATTGAAGAAAAATAAGTATCAAACAGTGTAAACAACTGGAATGTTATTATGAACTACATTTGAAACATCAAATAAACTTAACAAAATTTAGTTAAAATGACTAAATCTAAGCATTTATAAAATTTGGAGAATAATTTCAATTTTGAATGAAAGTTAAAGGACAAAAAACATATTTAACCTTAATAAAGTAATGAAGTTACATATCTATAAAACCATTATTATTCTTAAATTACTTTTTCATATTCTCCCATAAAAAACAAGTGAAAATAATGTTAAATATATTTATTTGTATTTTTTTTACCTTTTCAATAATATGTTCATTGAGATTTGTTCAAGTATGATGTATCAGTTTACTTGAAATGTTATATTCTTGGAAGTTATACTATTCTTGATTAGGTCATGTATAAATTAATTAATCTCTCTTTACAATTATTTGTAACTAGATTTCCATCTCAAACAACAATTATTGAATAGTTGAGTCAATAATTATATTTTTTTTTTGTCGGCAGTCAGCAATTATACTTGTCCTTTTAATGGAATATTACAGTTTGAGAGATGACTAGTAGTAAGTTACCATAGATAATGTATCCACTTTACTTCCGCTCATTTATGGTTAACTAAATGAAGTTTAATACTCGTACTTCATTTATTCACAACGAACCACCTCAATTCATAAATAAAATAGGAATATTAAGAGTTACCATTACTTTTAAAGATGACATATTTATTATTCAATTTAATACAAAGTATATTTACAGCCATATAAAAACGTGATACAAAAGTGTAATATGGTCAAATGTCCCATCACCACTTGCCAACCATAAAAAATAATTTGGAGAAGAATAATTCTAACTTATATATTCTCGTCTTAATCTGTTTTCTATTTCATAGTTTTATTAATGTGCACTACTATTTTCGGTAAAGATTAATAATAAATTTAATTATTAAAATTTTTAGAATTAAGTAATGTTAATCCAAATAATATATCATTCACTTTTACAAAAGATACTAATAGTTTGCATTATACCAATATTAAAGTGCATCATTAAATACATTATTTTTTAAACTCATATACATTATCTTTTTCCTATTATTAATAATTTCTTAGTGAGATCTTTGAATTGAGTTAAAAGTCTAATATTTTAAAGTATTATGAAGTTTATTAAATAGGAAATAACTCAATTAAGAATCAAAGGGTAAGTTTAGATTTCTAATACATCATTGGGGTCACTATAATGCCATTGAGCACCACTTGGACAATAACCTTTGACTTGGTTGTTGTGGTGGAAGTTTCCATTGCTAAACGACACCAAAGTCAGTGAGTTCACTGACTTATGAGCGTTGGGTGTCATTTAGGGTCATTGAGCGCTACTTTATGGTTTTAAATTTTGGGAGCTCCAATGGTGTTCCCGTTGGGAGCATTTTGGGCTTGTTGGGTGCAAGGGATAATGCTAGGTACCATCGGTATGCCGTTGGGCAAAATTCTCTCATAGGCATCCTTGTTTGATTTTGGCTGAGTGGAGATGGTGGGCGTTGGACGACAATCAGATGGTTTGATTTCATGATTTATCTTGAGTAAGTGGTTGATTGATGTTTATATATGTGGATAAGCAAGTATTATAATGAAATTGGATTGTTGAAGATGGAATGACTTCTAATGGAGGAAGCATTCTACTACTTTGTGTTAGATATATTGAGTAACAAACTTAATAAGGGAATTATCTAGATTCTACTAGGTATCCCAACTAACATATAGTAGGATATTTGGTCGTGAGAGTCGATGAAGGTTAATATGTCAGGGGATTGGTTCAGATGGAAACCTTTTTCAGCTATCATATGCGAATTAACTCTGGTGATAGGAAGGTTCATAGAACCATGACCTTATGAGTCAAAATTCTATCAGTATCCTTGAAGTAAAGCAGAATCCCTAGGTCATACACAATATATATATATATATATATATATATATATATATATTTCCGCTAGTTCGCACAAATCTGAATAAGTTATCACGGACAAGCCACATTCAAGGAAACTTGCACATATGGTTCTTGTCGGGCTTTCCTGAGGTAACCTTGCTTTTACTTGTCGATGGTGCACCTTTCCTAACTATTGCCCCTTTATTCTAGAATAATCTTTTTAGGAGGGACAATTTAAATATTTTTGCCAAATCCTTCTATTATTAAGTACGGCTGGTACCATTTCGATTCTTCCAAACAACAGAGGTTTGATGCTTTTGAATTCATTGTATTAATTCCACTTCTTACTTGCAATATGCTCTTTATGATCTCGGCTCATGATTCAATCGCCATGTATTTAGCTATTGAGTCTCAAAGTTTATGTTTTTAAGTGATGATAGAAAGTCTGAGTTTCGAACAGAAGCCGACTCGAAATATTTGATCTTAGGTGCATTTTCCTTTGGAATCTTATTGTTTGGGTACGACTGGAAAACTACCACTATCTAAAAAACCCCTTTCTTAGCTTAGAATGTTGTTAAATATATATCGTAAACTATCGGGATCAAGTATTACTTAGATATGAAACTTGCATACCTCATTGGTGATCTTGCGGGGGGGGGGGACGAAAGAAAAAAGAATATATAGACTTGTAGAGACCCTCTCTCTCTCTCTCTATATATATATATATATATATATATATATATATATATATATATATATATATATATATAACCCTCTAGAGGACATTGTTAGTGAAATATTTGTATGAAGTGTGAAATTTTGAGAATAGTCGTGCATTGTTTGGATGGTTGCTAACTGTGAGAACCCCCAAATTTATCTTATCAGAAAACCCTTCTCAATCATCTTCTCTTAGATATCATCTTCCCTAACCATAACTCAAGTCTCACTTCTTTTTCTTCATTGAGAGAACACAACAAATAAACCCCCAATTTTCCCGACATCAATTAGCTTCCGGTGAGACCCAATCACCATTTCCATCCTCACCAGTATCCATCATTCCACCCATTTTTTGGGTCCTTTTGATAGGAATAGCCATGCGTCAATCATGGCCACCGACTTCCACAGCTGCACTCACTAAACATAGTCATCTCCGTTTTCACCCTTGGATTCCTTCAACATCGGAGCTAGCACATCTTTTTGTCCCTGTCGCTGATCCTGCAGCCATTAGAGCTATCATCCAGTGACTGCCACCATATCATCTCATCTCCAACGAGCTTTTTTTTGTCGCCGTCGTTCACCACTAAACCTTCACGAGGCTTTCCATTCCTTTATCGATTACCACTGGAGTGATATACGCAAAGAACTCTATTAGAGCCCTATATCAATATCTCTTTAGGGTGAGTTCGATTTTATGCTCTTTTCTGTATAGAGCACTTTGTTTTCCCTCGGATGCAAGCTTCCTTTTAATTGCATGTTGTCTCTTTTTGTTGTTGATCAAACCCCCTATAGTTGAGATCCTAAAATTTCACCTCGATTTGTTGTTTGAGCCTTTTTGTTATGTAGATAGAGTGATGCTATGGATGAAAGTCGTTTAGGGTAAAAGAGAAGTGCTAGGAAAAGTCTATCAGGTAAGGGAAGTTGATTATTTAAATTATTTTTAAATAAAATTGATAATTGCAGAACATTTTAGTGATTACATGAAGTTTGATTTAATGAATTTTTGGTGGTTTAGATTGTTTTGTGCTGCGTTTTGTAGTGGGTCTGTTTGGTTGTTGATGAACTATAGAATGATGAAATATTTGATTAGTTATATTATATGAAATGGTGCTAACTAGAACTCATACCAATGAGTCTTTAACTTGTGTTAATGCATAATAGTGATGTTGTTGACATAGTTGAGGCTTTTGACTAGAATCTTGATATATCATGTCTTGAAGAAAATGATTCCTGATAGAAGCTATTTGTGTAATTCCATCTTTTATAGAAAGAGAGAAATAGAGGTAATAAAAACTGATATGTTAAACTCTTTGTGGGATTCTTAATTCCATTATGACATTTGTGATATGAATGAGATTTATAATTTGTTCAAAGAGCAAAATTTAAGACGATTGATAGTAGTATTATTGTGCTGGTGGAACTTGAAAAGATTGGAAACTTATTGTGTCGAATATGAAATAATTGTTATGATATTTTCTTATGATGGTGTTGTGATAGGATTAGATTGTTTTGGAATGTTGTACATGTAAAAGAGATTTTTGTAAGATTGGTGGACAATGTTTAAGTGCGCTTATTTGAATTGAATGTACAGTACAAATAGAAATGATATTGTGAGGGTTGAATTTTGAGTATGTTGATGTATATAAGTTGTTTTGTGATATTTGAATTGATTTGAGAATCATTGTAAGATAGTTTCAAATGCTAAAAAGCTTTAGAATGACTTCTATGCACTAGACTTTATAAGATTGGTATATAATATTATTTAGTGTTTGAATGCATTCAACTTGATGTTACTGAACCTGGAATGGGATGATTTAATAACAATGTTTTATGTAGTGGAGTTTTGAAAATATGAATATTTTAGAACTTGGTTTGAAGTAGTAATGTGTAACTATGTTCCAGTAGCTATTTTCATGGGAAAATACTACAACTTAGGGTGTCAAAGTGTATTGAAGTGGACTTTTGGGGGTGAGACTATCTTAACTCAACTAGTATCTCACTCACATAAAGTATGATACTTAGTGGTATGAATTGAAGGAGGCTCCATATGGCAAGCGGTATGATATGAAAGAGGATCATACTTAGTGAGCTAGTACGGTTCACCCTATCATGGCTTGGTTAGGGATATTGGTCCTAAGTGTTGGAACAACATTAGAAGGTTTGGGTGCAAGCATTGTAACGTCTCAATTAAATAGATAAATCCAATTTAATAAAATGCCACATATATAAATATCCAGAGAGTACGAAGATTTGGGATATGAAGTACATAGTACCTCTAACATATTCATAACAAAAGAAAGAGGCTCTACATGGCCTAAAACAAGATATAGAGTCTCGTCAAGAGCGAGAGAACTTAAACTACTAAACTCCAAAAGATGTGGGCCCCAAAGTGAGCCCATACCCGTCCAAGATTCATCAAGTTGCAGCGTCTCTACCATCATTACCACTACCAGGGATTCTCACATCTGCTCATATCAATGAAATTGATGATCATCGCAATAGAGAAAACCACACACAACATACAAGCAAGCAAAAGGGTAAGCTAGTGTAAATGAATCTTATATCATAACAGTCAACATGCAGTTTCAAAGTCAAAAAACAAATAACATACATTCACCCATAGATTTCCAAATCATTTGAGACCCCAAGACTTGACTATCCGAATACGTAAAATGAGGCACCACCACAAGGTAGTGGAATTACGTCCTAGTAATGAGGCGTCACCACGAGGCCTTCGCGAAATTACACCCTTACAAGAGACACCACCACGTGGCCTTCGTGGAATTACATCCTGGCCTTGAGGCACCACCACAATACTCGTGTGAAATTACGTCCTTATGTTGAGGCACCACCATGAACTCTCACCACGAGGTTCATGGAATTAAGTCTAATAGGTGAGGCACCACCAGGGACTCCCATTAGGAAGGTCAATGGGATTACGTCCAATAGATGAGACGCCACCAAGAGCTCTCACTACAAGAGTCGTGGAATTACGCCCTACTCACACTTTGTACATGTTTAACCAACCCATCAGAAAGTTCCCATAATACCAATATCATGTATAACAACTAATCGTACAATTCATGCTTTCCAATTCATACACAATGAAGCAACATATCATTTACATCTCAACTTCATATATTAATCAAGGCATCATCCCTCAAACTTTACTAGTAAAGCATTCAAGTCAGGCAAACAATCAACCACAACATTGGCCATTCACGTTATAGCACAAAACCTGCCCCAGTCTCGCTCAGGCGAGAGATCCTCTCGCTCAGGCAAGTCCCTTCTCGCCTAGGCGAGAGCTCGAGCAGTGGAACAGTGGCTCCTGCGGAGTCTCGCTCAAGCGAGCTCCTTCTCGCCTAAGCGAGATCACCCTCGCTAAAAAATGAAGATGAGTCGCCTGAGCGACAGTTCGAGCAGAAAAGCTTGGGCGAGTCTCTGCTAGTCTCGCCTAGGCGAGACAGGCTCGCCACTGTTCACTCGTGCAAGACGCAGAAACAACACCAAAATCACATTTTAACCAATATCAAGCCATCAAATCACAAGCACACCTCACGAATATGACTTAAACTCAGAAAACATACGAAAAACATAAATAACCGTAAACCCTAGCTTCCCTTACCTGGAAAAGGGCTAATATTGGACTTTGACTCTTAAACCAGCGAAACCAGTAGCTCCAAGGGCAGATATATGAACTGAAATAGAGACACAACAAAGGGGGATTGGATTCTCATAGTGAGTCCCGACATAAACCACGAAAATAATTAGAAAGAGTTAGGTTCGAGAACTAACTTACGTGAATGGGAGACGGAGGTTGAGATCACTTGAACTTGGGTAGATCTCCAAACCCTAGCAGAGGTTTTGTGGAGAGAAAATGGTTGAGTTAGGGCACTGATTTTTCAGAATGACTAGCAATTGAGGGACCTTGGCTGCTTTAGAGATCTTGGTACCCTATAGGCCAGTCCCTTTAGGCCCAACAGTGCAACAACCCGTAACATTAGGGCACTAAAAAAAGTGGGCCTATAACATGTGCAGAGTTTTACGAGTCCATTTAATACACTAGTCTTCGAGAAGCAAGAGTCTAGTTGTGTTATAGTAGTTTGATGTTTAAAACTTAGCTAAATACTTTTATATTATATATATATATATATATATATATATATATATATATATATATATATATATATCATAAGAATTTATTTGTACAAATTTTGTAAAAGATAGTATGTATTTAAAATTTCATTTTATTCTTATGAAAGTTAGCTTACCCTTGCATTTTGTGTGTTTTCTTGTTTTCTTTTCTTTTTGTGATGATCATATATCATATTTATACATAAGGAAATATAGGAGTTGACGGTGATAGTGACATTGAAGATGGAACATGGGAAATGAAAGATTAGGATAAAAATATTATAATGGTAGCGGACTTTAGTTTTGAAAAACTATATTAAGTTTTGTAGTTTATATTTTGAAGTATTTGTGAGTTTATTTCAAATGTAATTTTTTAGTATCTCATTACTATTATAAGAATGGTTAAATATGAATTTATTTTGAAATACTTTGTTATTACTACAAAGACCATATGATAATTAAGTACTACTCAATATTGTGTAGAATTTTTGGATAGTTTTATGTTTTATTACTTTTTGTTCTTTAATAGTAGTTTTTATAAAGAATATATAATTTTTTTCTTGAAAACTCGAAATGATGATTATGAGAAACATCGTAGATAATCTCTATTAATTTGGGGTTTACAAAATTAATGATAAAAAAGTTTTCTAAAAAGTTATAAGTCATACAAATGAAAAAATAAAATAAATTTTCAATAAATGCTTACGTTAATGTTCTTTTTAATAAAGATGATCAAAATTGAAAAACAATTACGAGAAATTTAAAGACGAGAAAAAATAAAATAATAAAAATGAAACAAGAGATTATTTGATTAAAACGAAATAAAGAAAAAAGAAAGATACTTTATTTATTATTCATAATTTTATTTTGTTTTTTAATGGTATTTTTAAGTTATTTATTTTCATTATTATATGGGTTTTATAAAAACAAACATTTAAACTAACGTATTTGACAATATAATTTGATCGGTTTGTATTTAACTCATTTTAGTGTAGAAACTTCTTCGTACATTAATTAATGAAATCACCACCATTAATCCTCCCTTTCTTCACTCATCCATTTATTATCCTTTTTTATCTTCTAAACCAAATAATCTCTCTCTCCCTCTCTATCTTATCAAATTTTGTAGAAGTATTTTATATTAATGAGTAGAAAAGAAAACTTTAAAAGTTATAAAAACAATGAAGATTAATGTCTAAAAATATGAAAGATTAACAATAGAGAAAAATAATTAGATTAATTATTTTGAGTTCTACTACAGTTATATTTTAAAAGTCTTCCACACTAAAGATGAAACTGAATATTATGATCATGATTAGATGATGAGAGGCAATGTTAATGATGCACCTTTCTAGAGTACTTTGGTATGTGTAAATCCTAGGAATCTGATATTCCAAGTTTATCTAAAACTGAGATCATAAACCCAAATTGGCTCTTCAAAGTCCAAAATAAAATAAATAAAAAAATGGTCCCCTCTTGAATTTACGCATAAGATTATAAAGGAGAATGGTCCCCTTAATCTCCCTCAATTCCCATCACTTGTTCTCTCACCAATTTATTATTATTTATTTATTTTGAAAAATGAATGTGTCTCATTAAAAGAAACAAACTCTTCCATGTCTCTCTATTTCCCACTTGTTTGAGGATAGGAAGTAGCAGTGTGGATGGAGTACACGTGTCAGAGACCCAGCATAGTTGGAGTTTTCTACCTGCAACAATTGTTGTAACTCTTGTTTGGTAGCGACAAAAAAAAATGAAATTTTAAATCTGTGTGTGAAGAAAAAGTTAAAAAACAATCAATGAAAAGGTGACTCAACATGTTCCCGCAAACCCAGAGGTACCGCTCTGCTACTCTGTCTGCCTCTGCACCATCCTCACATATTCACCGTACACGTGGCTTTATCACACTGAATCGACTTTTAATCAATGAATTGGGTCCCCTCTCACGCCCCTACTTTACCTAGCTCTATGTACATGTTTTTATAACATTTTAATGTTTATGGCATTTTAAGTAATCTATTTTTTTTTTTAATTGTGTTGTGTATATTTAACCCTTTTACTTCGAAATAACTACATTGTCGACTCTAATAAAACAAATTAGGTTTTCTTTGAATAAAAGGAATGAAGAGAAAATTATTCTTTATACGTATAGGTTTGTATTCTACTGACTAAATTTGATAAAAAACTTTTGGATTGACTTGGATAAAGAAGAATAAATAAAAGAAATATAATTTACATCGGTTGTAGAATTATGTAAATATCGTCTATGCAAAAGGAAATACATTTTTAGTTGTAATGACTTTTATCAAAGATCTTTGGATGCTAAAATTATTCAAATAATAAATATATAATTAATGTGTCACTTACCATCTAGTTTTGGAGTTTTATTTATAACTTTTGTAATGTACTTTTTTATTAGAACTGATCAAAAGTTCTGTAATCTTGATTAGAGATATACTTATAATGATTTTCTAAATTAAACTGTTTCACATTAACAGTTCGGTTCTTATAAGAAACCTCATTAACTATTCGGTTAAGATAGTAAAAATACAATCTATTACAGTTGATAGAAAGGTTAACCGTTCGGCCAACTAGTTACGTATGGGACACAAAATTTATTTTTTATTGATATTATCTATTTAACCGATTCAAAGTAGTTTTGTCATAAAACTCCATTAGAAAAAAAGAAAAAAAAGCTGTTGTACCAAGAAATAAAAGAAAAGGCTTTGGGACTGCTGTCCTTGGTGCTGTAATTTATGGTCAGTTTGTGTCCTTCTATTTCCAAGAATCAGATATTTTAACTATATGAAGACAGTCATTTGTACTGGTAACAGAAAACGATAAAAAAATATTTTCAATAATTAGAATAATAAAAATAATCTTCCAAATATAAATATATGACGTGGTACTATTATTAATTTTGTGGAAGGTGTTGTAAACGTGTCTTACATACTATTATTTCAACACTTCTTTTAGAGTTAATAGTTGTAACGTAAAGTAGAAGGCGAGAAATAACTACTCAAAAACTATTTTAATGATTATAAAATCCTTGTTTGTAAATAGTGTTGATAAAAAAAGTTGAGTGGGTATACGGTTTTGCCTAGATGTATTAATATTATATTAATGAATTAAATTAATAATAATGAATTGTTTAATTAAAATACATAATTAGGCAATTTATTTTATTTAATGTATGGTTTCTAATTTTGTTATGTTTAGTTTTATTTTAATCATGCTCTTAATATTATTTTTAAATATTTTTTCTATAATGCACAATATAGATTTATAAATTACTCACAATTAATTTCTTGATTGATGAAATTGATTTTTTATGTTGAACAAAATTCTAATTTTGTATTATTTTTAAATAATTAAATCTTTTGATTATAATACGGCCTAAACATTTGAAATCATTGCCAAGTGACACCATTCTTCTATTATTAGCCTTGAACATTCATTTATTATTTGTGTTGGTGTTTGTTTTGGGATTCAAAATAGTTTTTTATTTAATTTTATTTTCTTTGATTTGTTATGAGTTTATTTCATCTGTTTTTGATTTTGTTTTATTTACTTTGATTGTTTTGATTTTATTATATTTGCTTTTGTAAAATTTTAGAAAATGACATTTTAGGAGTGATAATAGTTTAAAAATAGTGAGAGTCAATTATTTTAATCTTAAAAGGTTTTAATATAAATAGTTTTGCTATAAATGAGTTTCATTATTTTAAAATACATTATCTCTTTATAAATTATTTCCCTAGAGTTCTTTGACTTTTCTCTATGAGTTCTTAGCCTATCTTTGTTTGATTGAAGATCTGAGGCTGTAGGAGTGATCTTGCGGCAAGCTCTTCAATTTGGACTGATCTGCATAAGTTTCAACCATTTTTATTGGTTTTCTTCTATTTTATGTTGCATGTGAGACTTTCTTTACTTGCATGTGTCTTTTTAGTCTTCTATATGAGTCTTTATTGATCAATGATCATAAAGGTAGGTCTTAATCGTTCTTGTCATGTTTTATGTGTAGATAGAGCATCTGTGTGGTTGGAGATAATGTGGAGTTCTTAGAGTTGTATGGGTCTATTGAGTCGTTTTGTCAGGTAAGGGAAACTAGTATTTAACTTTGTATGTGTGTGTGTGTGAGAGAGAGAGTTTACAATTTTTATGTTTTACATGGTATTGCATTATTTCCTATTGGGAATGGAAATTCGGTTGTTTTTAATGAATCTATTTAATATGTATGGCTGATTTAATTTGTATGACTTGGATGATTGTTTCATGCTTGAATGTTTTGGTTGATTTTCTATTGATTTAGGGAATTAGAATATGAGCAATTGAGCAAATTGGTAAAAGCCTAAGGTTTTAAAATTGTTTTTGACTAAAGCACTAAGAGGGGAGTACCAAATTAATCAATTGAACAGGTTCCATTTCCCCAAATAACAGATTTTCAATTGATGATATCTGATATAGTGCTGAGTAAGTGCAAACTAACGTTGAGCACCAACCTCGTTGAGTGCCATGGTTTGCAAATGCTTTGGCCTTAAGCAACAACAGGACACCGTTGAATGCTATCTATGTATTGGAGGTCGAAGAGCATTTTAGCTCTGGGATGCTGAGCAAAAGATTGTATTACTGAGCGCTATTTCTTATGCATGGTTGAAACCATCATAGTTCTGATGAATTCATTATGTGTATTGTTTTAATGATTGATAATTGATATGAGAATGATGTTGTGAGCCTAGAAATAATGGTGTTGAAAGAATTTCAAGGGAAATTCTTTGTGATGGTAATCTTAGTGTATGCCTTGACATAGGAGATATCAGTAAGCAGGTATTCTAAATTCTAATAATCATTCACACTCAAATAGAGTAGAAGGAGTTATATGGCAAAAGTCGTAGGAGATCCTAGTCTTTGGAGTTGTTTGATTGACCTTGTGTGTGGTTGGGTGATACCCCTTGAGGCTAGACTCTACAGAGTCTAGGAACCATCACAAGTGCACGCCCTCTAGTAAATTCCATGTCAAAGGCATGTATCCGAATAATTTAGTTTATTTTCAACTACTTGGTGTGCATATACATATATATTTTGTCTATGTTAGTGTGAAATTGACAAGATTTATTGTTTTAGAATAATGTTTTTTATACAATAGCTTACCCTGTTGTGTGTTTTGTGTTGTTCGTCTCTTCTTTTTGTGATGATCACCTATTTAGAGAGAGTAGATGAAGTTAAAGGTTTATAGGCACCTCTAGAGGATGTGGAGCCATAAGATAGAGTAGTGGAAGTTCTCATGGATTTAGTAGTGGTTAGTGTTTGTATAGAGCTTGTTGAGTTTAGTTTAAGACTAGAAATGTTACTTGTGTATCAAGGTTTGAGAAATCAATTTTGTTCTACATCTCGATAATGTTTGAGGTCTGAGGTGGAAAGTTGTGGAAAGTTTGAGGTTAATACTAAAAGGGGTAGACATTATGAAGTGTATGAGACAGGTAAATCTCTAGTGGGAGGTTCAGATGAGGCATAACTTTACAAATCAATTAGGTAGAGTAGTTCTTTTTTAGTAAATGGGAAAAACAATCATGTGATGAGAAGGAAGTAGATTAATGGTTTTATACCAGATCACATAAGTAGGAGGTAATTTTATCTTTTTAGCAATAACAAGAATACAAGTTAACAATGGAAGGGATGTTCTAACTAAGGTGGCTCACATGGGAGAAAGGTTTGACCTTGGACATGAGATGGAGGTTTTAAGTACCAGAAGGAGAGGCACATATTTAAAGCTATTCTTATGGGAAAGGGAAACTAGTATGTCACAACATAGAGAAGGAGGAAAAGAAAAGAAAAGTCTTGAGTAGTTGAAAGGGTGTCTACAATAGTTGGTGTTGAAGCAGATAACACGAATGATCTAATTCAAAGATACAAGTTACAAGTGGTGTTTTAGTAAGGGTTTTTGTTTCACTTGGGGTCGTATACCTCTTGGTGTTGCTAGTATGTTATATGAGTTATAGTTGCCTGTACGAGGGAGTTAGAGTTGACCTGGTGGTTTTGCTACAGTTGTGGCAAGTGAAGATTGCTTGGGTGTGTGGCATGTAACACCCTAGGTGGATATTACTAGATAGAGCATATATCATATAATTTCTTTTGGAATTTAAAATAATATATAAAGTTCCCAAGCACAACTTATATCGTTGTAGTTTAATTACATTACTCCCTCTTTACTACAAGTTCATAGTAGAGAAAAACATCATAAAAATTTATTACAAAATGCCTGAAATAAAACATAGAGAAAAATCCCCCATAGTTTGCCCCGCTTCATCTCTAAGCATCAACATGCTTACCTGGATTCACATTTGCTCCCGCGTGACAAGTCACGCGATCATCGCCAAACACAAACAGAAAGGGTGAGCTGAGAAAGAAAAATAATACAATCAATAAATAATAAAAATTTACCCTCACCCAATCTATCTTAGCCAATTATAATTTATTGACTTCTTTATAACGTTCCACCCCAATCTCATAATCTATATGAGAAAGATCCATTCACAACCTTAGTCCTCAAGGATTATCATGCTTCCACAAACCTACCCACTCATGGTCTAACTCTACGGACCTCCCCGCTCGTAGTCCAACTCTATGAACCTACCCGCTCGTAGTCCAACATGCGTGAACACCTACTATGAACCTCCCCGCTCATAGCATCCTCAAGTGTGAGCACATAACATACGAACCTCTTCGCTCATATCCCCACACAAGAGTACAAAAGATACGGACCTCCCCTCTCGCATCAATCATGCATCTCTCATCTCTGTTACAAACCTCCTCACTCGTAACTAATCTAGCATATCCCTGACCAAGCAATCAAGATCATCCATGCAAATCCATTTGTAATGGACCCTTGCCCTTACACCATCGCCTGGCGCTGCCTAAGCACCGCTAGGTGAAAAAGTACTCTAGACCGCCTGGAGGTATTCCCCTCCTGCCAGGCGCCACATGGCCAGGAACCCCTTTATTTGTGGTTTATCGCTTGGCAGAGCATCCCTGCTGCCAGATGTCACACCAATAAATTAGATCTCTACTGGTTTAGGCACAACAGTTTATTTTCTAGCACATCCAAAAATTGAATTCATACATCCAGAACACTATTTTCATATGATTATAGTTCCCCTACCAAATAATCCATCTTAACATTTTCATAATTATCAATCAACATAAGCACTCAAGCATTTCATCTTGAAAGTTATACCTCATTTTAGTGTTACTAAGAAGATACATCATAATACGAATATTTATATCAACAATCTAATATACATGCAATGACACAAATATCACAGAACATATGCTACCACTCCACTTTTGAGGTATCACGTCCTGTTACTGGATTTATTCAATCCCATGATTTCCTTAGAAAGCACAAGTTCCTTTAATTAGTTATTTGGCATTATCAAGATGTCCTTCCTACCTTTTAAATTCCTCCACGCACAATCACTAAAATCTCTCAAACATACAAATAATATGATGGAATTAACGGAACCTATTTCTACTTTCTTTTCCTAGCTTTTTATTCAAGTTGATTTTTCATTTGAATCCCAACTCCTACTCATGAAACATCACACACCCAATTGAAAACATAGATATCATGCAATCATACCAATTTTCGTACTAGAACCTATTCCCCAACGACCCCAATTGTCAGCTTGTCACTGAGCAAGCCAACAACCTGCTGGCCAACATTCATCGCTTGGCGGCAACAACTATATCGCCAGGCGGTGCATTAGTTTTCTGAGAATTCCAGAATTCCTTTGCACCTGATTACCATCCTAAACCTTCTAGCACGAGATTCAATCGTCCAGTTTCACATACTTTAAATACACTCATATTTCCAGCATACATATGCACTTTATTTACCCACACATTTATTAAATAGCCAAATTAGTAAACATCACAACACAATGCGCACCCCTCCTCAAATTCCCTTAAAAACCCCATGTTCATGAAAAATTCCCAATCAACAATCATCACAAATAGGGAAACATCCTCAGTAAATCATATAATTATACAACCAAATAAGGGCACAAAAATTTCCAGATCATCCAGATATATCACAGAATACGCAAAACTACAAATTGCACCAAAATTAGTTCGTTCCGCCTAATGGTAGTGAATTTTCGCCAAATAGTTTTTCGCAAAACCTAAAAGTTTGGGTGGAAACAGGACGAGTCGCCTGGTGGGTCTCCTTAGCCGTCAGGCGGTTTCTGGACAAAAACCTAGAATTTACGAAAACTCACACAAATTGGAAGAAGAATCAAACATTTAAACCAATTATCATCCATAATAGAATTAAATGAAAGTAAAACACGTAAGGACAACTCCCCTTACCTGGTTTCCTTGCTCCTAATGCCCTTTCAATGATCCTTTCTTGTCCCCAATGCTTCAACCCCTTTTCCCACTCTACAAATTCCTTTCCAGCACTCCTTTTCTCTCCCTCAATTGCAAATTTCGTTTCTCTCTGCCTTTTCTTACTGCCACACTCTATGACTCTTTGCTTTCTCACTCACTTTCTTCTCCCTCTCAATTTCCAGCCCCCAAAATAAATAAAAAAAATATACTAAAACGAGAATTAATTAAAAGTTAAGGTTAGTGGTCACTAACTTGTGCTTTTACTTCCCCAATTGTTGCCTATACACTGCCCTTCTGGTTTCTTAGAGGAGCTATAGAGTTTCTAGGTTTTTCCTTCTTTAGCAAAAACATTAAACATGAAAAAGATTAACTCATGCTAACCAAGATTCGAACTCACATCCTTCCACCCTTCAAGCATAAACACAACCACCAAGCTATCATATATTTCATGTTAAATTCACGCATATATACCATGTTAAGTCATACTTCCACATTCATAATATATTTGTAAAATAAAACACAATTGAATAAACATACAAATGGCATACACATGACTCAAACCCAAGTCCTCTCAACATAATCAAGTACTCTCAACCACTTGAGCTAGCATTATTCCTTGTCTAGGGCTTATCAAGAAACTCTCTTAGGGTATTCCCAACCCACCATTACTTGTACTTTATTAATTATTATTTGTATGAATTTCCTAGGTCTTACATGACATATCTCATTATGACAAAAAGATTCAAATTCAAAGTCAATTTGAGTGGTTTCCTTTGTAAGGTTGGGCTATAATCTCAAGGTTGAATTGGTCATTTTATGAATCTCATTCCTATGGGATGCGATACCCAACAAAGTGATGTTCTTTGATAAGTTAGTGGTTGCGTACCAAGTGTGGATCAAGCAGAAAGGTGGGACAAAATATCATGTGAATTATAGTTATCTAACAAAAGCAAGTGAAGAATAAATACAAAGGATCTAAGTTATGGAAGAGTTTCTAAACGTGTTCCGAAGTATGTACTAGAATTTCCACCTAGGAGCGGTGGGGTTCACTGCATTGATGTTTGAAGCAGAATCACTGCCAATAGTTCCAAATTGGATGGTTCTTATTGAGAGTTTGAAGTAAAAGAAGCAGATCGAGGAGCTGTTAAAGAAGTAGTGGTTTAGACTTAGTGTAATCACCAAAATAATTACAAGTTTGGTATATCTTGAAGGAGAAACATTGGTATGTCAAAGCATTCAATAGTAAGTGTTGGCTAGGGGATGAGTGGCTATAAGGAAATGTGGTTCTAAAGAGTGGAAGCAATCTTGAGGAAATAGAATGCTAAGGCTATCAATGAAAATGGGAGTTTCAAAGGTTTTATAGGTCTAATAGAAGTTTTGAGGGAGGTTTCTTAAGGGTGATCATTTCCTTATTACAACAGACACGAAAGGATTATCCTTTTGAGTAAACAAAAAAGTCAGTTTTTGTATGGATTGTCGTAGCACAACAAAATGGTGGTAAAGTATGTTTCTCAATAATTAGAGGTGTATAAGAAAAGTTATCTTACTCATGATGGTGGTTAATGCGGTAGGGAGTTCTCTAATAACAAAGATATTGTCTTTCTAAGAATTAGTTAGAGATGTTTATTGATCATTCAAGTGTGGAGTTACACAGAGGAAGTTAGACAAGAGAAGTAGGATATGAATAGAGTTATGGTTTCAAGTTGTGTCACCCTAAAAGTGAGAAAGTGGAAGTAGATGTTTAATCAGAAAAAAGGGTTCAATTCCTTGGTTTGACAATGTAAGAGTAAAATTTAGTGGAGAAGTGTAAGAATATGAGCTGGGAAGTAATGTAGTGAGGAGATTTCATTAGCGTAGTAACTTGACTAGAACTAGTGAGTTTCTGCAAATAGTTAGGAAAAGGCAAATCGGACAATCCTAGTTTGAGATGTATCATAAAGCTGCTATGATGACTTGGGCCCAAGCCTATTAAACCCAATTGAAAGCACAAGCCCAATGGCCCAATCACTAGAGGAATGCTTAGGAGAATTCAAGAAGTCGGTGAATCTCAAAATCTCTTGAAGTCCAAAGCCCTCCAATTGTTATTCAAATGGGCCAAGGAAGTCGTTAAGATTTAAATTGCTAATTTTGATTAATTTGTAGTTTGACCAATGTAATTGGGCCACCTTTTAATAATATGTGTATTAGCATGGAATTGATCAAAATTCACCAAGACTAAGTGCAAATTGGGCCTCGGCCTCATGGATCTTAGCTTTGGCCGAATACAAGCTTCTCACACTTAAACACATTTAACACATGCTACAATGTGTAAAGGGTGACTTGTCACATGTCCTTTGATCCACCAAATAAGGAGATCTAGATCTAGACCTAGAATAATAGTGCACATGGTAAATTAGTGTGGCTGGCTGAGATCCATAGGCTATATAATCAAGCTTCACACTATTTGTAAGGTTACTCTTAAATTGTTAATGCAAATACATGTTGAGATCACTCTGTGACTTGCACTTTTGAGAGTTTAAATTGCTAGAGCATTCTCTTAGATGTCTCCTCTAGCCATTCTACCTAAGTTGGCCTAACCTCTTAGGAACCTTCTCCAATCATTTTCGTTGCCATTCCAACTCCTTTCTTCGGTGCATCTTCATCCATGCTGCAAGGAAGCTTCATTCAACAATCAAATTCTCTCATAGAGCTTCATTATACTAGGTACTAATCAAACTAGTGATTTGAAGTTGAGAAAAGATGTGTTTCAAAGGATATGATGGAGGGATGTTTAAAGGTTAGTAGTTTAAGAGGTGTTGATGGAGTGTCAGAATTTGGTTTTGTCATTGTAGCGGTTGAAGGATTCTAGTTTAGAAGTGGGATGACATTATTATGGTCTTTGTTACCCACTTGTCGATGTCAATAAAGGAAGCATGATGTAATGAAGGTAGTGGTGGGTAGAGTAACCAAAAGTGTTCACTTCTTGTTGGTATGTCAGGTGTCGTCTGTGATTAAGTTAGTAGACTTGTACTTCAAGGAGGGAATAAGTTGGTTTGAAGTGATAACAAACATGTTTTAGATTGAGACTTAAGGCTATCTTTAGATTTTGGTAAAATCTTACAAGAGGTAGTATAGAGCATATGGAAGTTGAGTTCAATATGTCATATACAAATTGGCTGGTCAAGCGTAAAGGACCATTTAAGCTTTAGGTTTGAGGTTGAGAAGTTGGTTTGGGAGTAGTGGCTAGACCAATCTACACTATTTAACATGGTATCACTTAGCGTAGAGTCAGGGTTTCAAGTTAGTTAAGGTGTTGAGGTCGATAAGTCAGACAAGTCTAGGTGGTTGTTATAAGAGAAAATGAGGAGAGCATAATTTTCTTTCTACCTGATGAGTGAATTTTTTAGGACGAAAATTTTTCTTCTTAGGAAATATGTAAAACCCTAGAAAATGAAACTTTAGAAGTGATAGTGGTTTAAAAATAGTGAGGCTCTATTATTTTAATATTAAAAAGTTTTAATTTAAATAGTTTTGTTATAAATTATTTTCATTTTTTTAAAATACATTCTCTCTCTAGAAATCATTTTTCTAGAATTCTCCGACTTCTCTCTAGGAGTTCTCTCCCTTTATTCGCGTGGATCTAAGACTGTAAGAGTGATCCTCACGATAAGCTCTTCAATTTGGATAGATCAATTTCTATGTGTAGATAGAGCATTTTGTGTAGTTGGAGTTAGTTTGGGGTTCTTAGAGTTGTATGAGTCTGTTGAGTTGCTTTCTCAGGTAAGGAAAGTTAGTCTTTATCTCTGTGTGTGTGTGTGTGTGTATGTGTGTGTGTGAGAGAGAGAGAGAGAGAGAGCTTATCAATTTGATGTTTTATATGTTATTGCATTATTTCCTGTTGAAAATGGAAATTTGGTTATTTTTGATGAATCTTATTTGATGTGTATGACTAATTTGATTTTTATGATTTTAATGATTCTATCATGCTCGAGTCTTTTGGTTGATTTTTGTGTTGATTGAGAGAATTAAAATTCGAGCAATTGAGCAAATTGGTATAAGCCCAATGTTTTAAAACTATTTTTGACTAAAGCACTAAGAGGGAAGTACCATCGCCACTAAGTGCCAATTTCCTCTACTAGCATTGTTTTGTTTTTCTTCTTTATGATGGTTCTATTTGGATGGATTCAATATGAGTATTATTTTAATGATTGATAATTGATATGAGAATAATGTTGTGAGCTTTTGAGATGACGATGTTTAAGGAGTTTCAAAGGAAATTCTTTATGATGGTAATCTTAGTTTATGCCATGACATTGGAGATGTCAGTAAGGAGGTATCTTGAATTTTAATAATTCTTCACACTTAAATATAGTAGAATGAGTTCTGTGGTGAGAGTCGTGGGATGTCCTAGTCTTTGGACTTGTTTGATATACCTTGTGTGTAGTTGGGTGATAACCCATTAAGGCTAGACTTTGCAGAGTCTACGAACCATCACAGGTGCACGTCTCTAGTGAATTCTATGTCAAGGGCATGTATCTAGATATTTAGTTCAGTGTCAACTGCTTGGTGTGCATATATATATATATATTTTTTTTTTCTTTTTTTTTGTTTAGACAAGATTTTATATTTTAGAACAACTTTTTTTGTACAGTAGCTTACCTTGTTATGTGTTTTGTGTCTTCTTTTCCTTTTTCGGTAACCACTGATTGAGTGGAAGCAGATTAGCTATCAAATAGGGTAGTGAAAGATCTTGGAGAGCTTTAGTAGTGGTTAGTTTTTGTATTGAGCTTGTTGAGTTTAGTTTGAATGTGTAAATGTTACATTTTTATAGTCCTATCTTTTGTAAGTATATTAATATACTTTATGCACTGGATTACCTATTTTTAGTTCTACGATGAATTGTTCTATTTTTATTTTATATTTTAAACTACTAAAAGGGGATGTTACAACTTTGTTTATATAACTTTTTTTTTTAATTTTATCTTCTATTTTCTTTTTTTCTTTTTTATATGTTTTTTATTTTTGTTTTTTTTATCATGTTTTTTTCCTTTCGAGCTTTTACCCTTTTTTTTTATTTTGAAATTTTTATCTTTGATTATTCTATTCTTAATTTTTTATTTTTTATTCTATTACATTTGTTTTTTATAAATGATGTAAGGACCTAAAAAATAACATAGAGTAGAAGTAACCTTAAAATATGACACTTGACTATTTTATTAATAAAATTCATATTATAAATAGAGATTTCTATTAATTGAGTTTCATTTTATAAGAATCACCATCTTTATAATTTTGTTTTTCTAAACCTTTTCTCTACCTTCTCTCTAGATCTTTGACTCCATCATTCATTTGAAGATTGGAGTGCCATATGACACCTAATCGAAAGATTTATCTTTCTACCTGATCATTTGGTTGATGAGAGTAAGTTCCACTTTTGCTCATTTTAGAGTCTTTTGATATTTGGTTTGCATGTGTTGTCATTGGGATTTGTGTGTCTAGTCTAAGAACTCTAGATGAATCTTTGTTCAATTAGGATTCTTAGGGTATGGTTAGATCGTTGATGAAAGCTTTCCTTGTGGAGATATTAATTTCTCTATGATTAGGGGTACTTAAAGGCAAAAGAGATAAATACTTAAGTGTGTGGGGGTACCTAGCTTAGGTAATGTTATCCAAAATCTAAGAAAAGGAAAATAGGCTCTAAAACTTTTGATTGTATGTTCTTAGACTATGCAGAACATAGGGCTGCCTATAGGTTTCTCGTTCTTAAAGTGATATAATTGAACATAATACTATAATGGGGACAAAAAAGTGTTTTTTAACATGCGTGAGGACACTTGAAAAACCTATAGAGATACTAATAGTGATGACATGCATGAGGATTTAAGAAGAAGTAAAAATCCAAGGAAGGAAACTTCCTTCAGAGATGACTTTTATACTTATCTAGTTGAAAATGATCCAACAAGTTTTATCGAAGCTACTAGTGCTCTTGATGCAACACATTGGTATAAGACCATTAGGACTGAAATTGATTCAATAAAGAAGAATAAAACTTATATCTTAGTAGATTTGCCAAAATGAGCAAAACCCATTGGTTGTTAATGGATATTTAAGAAAAAGTATTACCTTAATGGATTCGTAGAGAAATATAAGGCAATATTAGTAGAAAAAGGTTTTACTCAGAAATATAACATAGATTACTTTGATACTTTTGCCCCTTTTACTAGGATTTCTTCTATTTGAGTATTGTTAGCTCTAACAACTATCTATAAACTAGTGATACACCAAATGGATATTAAGACTAGTTTTCTGAATGGTGAATTAAAGGAGGAAATTCTTATGACTCAACTTGAAGGGTGTGTTGTACCTGGTCAAGGGAATAAAGCCTGCAAACTTTTGAAATCTCTGTATGGGTTGAAATAAGTACCAAAACAATGGCATGGAAAACTTGATAATGTGTTACTTTGTGATAGGTTTTCACGTAATGATGTTGATAAATGTGTGTACTCTAAACTGAAAATGGTGAACGCGTCATTTTATGTTTGTGAGTGGATGACATGCTAATTTTTGTTACATGTATTGATATAATTTTTAGAACTAAATTGTTTCTAGGATCTAAATTTGAAATCAAAGACATGGATGAAACAAGTGTGATTTTAAGTGTTAAAATAAGAAGGAAGGGATATAATATATTACTATCCTGAGAACAATACATTAAGAAACTTCTTTGGAAGTTTTGATATTTTGACTTTAAACTAGTGAGTACCCCTTATGATGCTAACTCTAAATTAAAGAAAAATAAATTTGTTGGCACAAGCAAGCTTGAGGCAAAAATTTGATAAAGCCAAGTGCATGAAGATCACATGTGTTTGATGAAGATTGATGAAGATCCACTTGAAGGTTATGTTTCAATTGTATTAAATATGGAAATAATGTGTTAAATGTAATGATTAAATGTTATATCATGTTGGTAGGCTATATGACATAGGTTAGATGTCTTGTTAGTCTTAGTGTGTCCTTTTTAATATGTTAAAATAGGTTTTAAAAGGTTAAAAGGCTTGTTGTATATAGTTTCTGGTATGAATGTATTCAATTAGTTGAATTGTTTTTCAATCGACTAATTTCACTTAAGTCAAGTGAAATCAACAGATTGTACAAAAAATTAAACCGACTGATTTCACTTTTACCAAATTATATAAGCTGTGTTTTTGAGAGCAGAGGCACACTTTTGAGTTTTAGAGCACGAAAACTTGTCATTTATCACTGGAAAACTCTCTCTCTCTCTCTCTATACGATACACAACTACAACCTGTAGATTGAAGATCTTGGTTTATCTTAGAGACATTTTGGCTTAGGAATAACTTGAAGAACACATGTATGTTGGCTAGGGAGAGCCACCATTAGGTTTTGTAGTTCTTGTGCCTCTGGTTGTTTGCCTGATGTGATTTTAGGTCTGTAAGTGTGATTCTTGCATGGTGTTAATCTAGATTTTTGTGTGAGTCAAAAATCTTGTGAGTTTCTTTGTTCAAAAGTGTAATCTTGGTGTGTGATTTGTAAAACTTTTGAATATAGTGGAAACCAGGGTCCAGTTATCTTGGTAAATTGGATGTAGCTCTGTGATGGAGTGAACCAGTATAAAAACAACTGTGCAATTCTCTTTCCTTCATCTCACTCACTTTAAATCACTTTAAAAACTCAAGAAAACCAAGTAATCCATTCTTTTTTGTGCTTTAATGTGTTTGTGTATAATACGAGGTTGCATAATTGATCGATTGAAAGTATACTATTCTGCAGCTTTTGCATTTGAATTTCATAATCTATTTGATTCAACTAAAAGGGGTTTTATGCTTTCGAAAACGTTTTAAACAACCAATTCAACCCCCCTTCTTGGCTTAAATCACCATTTCAAACTAACAAAATCAACCTCAGTATATCTATTTATTTGAGAGCTTACTACACCTAATGAGCTTTTCTAGACCCGACATTGCTTATGCAATACGTAGACTGAGTAGGTACACTTAATGTGCCAATCAGGAACATTGGCATGCGCTCGCAAGACTTATGAGATACCTAAGGTTCAATGAATTATGCCATTGAATATAGTGGATTTTCCATTGTACTAGAAGGGTATAATGATGCTAATAGGATCTCTGATTCAAATAAGACAAAATCCACAAGTAGTTATGTATTCACACTTGGGATGGTGCGATTACATGGAAATCAGCTAGGCAAACAATTATTCTGAGATCAATAATTGAATCTATGTTTGTTGCTGTCAAAAAATGTTGGTAATGAAGCTGAGTGGTTGAAAAACTTCTTAGCAAACATTGTGATTGCCAATCGACAATAGCTATAGCTAAATATAAGAACTACAATGGAAAAAACATACATATACAATTGAGACATAATTTGCAACATACACTTGATGAGATCACTTATATGAGTGTGGAGTAGGGCTGCTTGCATGAGATCTTTGCAAGATCTTTAGAGCACTTATGAATACCGAGCACACACATGGCCTAGTAAGCACAACACATCGATAACAACAAGGATTGTGGAGGTGCATTGTGATTGATAAACCGCTAACACACATCAAGTGTTCATGGTACATATAGTTGGCTATACCAACTACATTGTGTGTTAAGTTTCTTAGTCGAGGACTGGTTCATATATCTTGTTATACTAGCTCTGATGCATTATACCTTATATGAGACCCAAGATTTTCTTCTTTTCCTTTTTTCTTATGCCATTTACAATATGTGGGAGATTGTTATAAAAACAAAGTTTATTTTATATAGAGCATTGTAAAAAGCTTTTTGAATCTTCAAAAAAAATAACGATAAAGAGCACAATGTTAGTGTGAGATCTTCTCCTCACTTTGCAACAACAACTCCATGGGTGTAGGTTCGTCTATTGCTCAAATGTTATCTATCGTTGGTTCTCCACAAATCTTGGAGAACGTTTAGATTGTTATAGATTTCTCTTTCACAAGTAACACGAGTCGTGGATGAATGTTGGCTTGGGATTGGGTTTTCTAAACTCTTCTACACTTATAAATAGGTACTCCTAGTGCTCTCTGAAAAACATATCTCTCTACTCTCATCTCATCCCTTTATCTCTTTTCTTTTTCTTTTCTATCCTGGGTTATTTTACTCTTTATGAGTATTTGTTGCTAGTTCTGAGATCCTTGAAAAATCCAGAAAATTCTTGTTGCATCTTGGAGGATTTGCGCAACACACTGTAGATAAATCCTTAAGGACTGTAAATATACATGCCTCAGAAGATCCAATTTATTCTTGTTTTAGTCAACTTTTAGAATAAGAGATAATATTGTTTTTTTTCAAAATATATATTTCTTCAATATTTTATGTAGGTATGGCTGAATCCAACATCAAAATAATAAATAAAGAAATTTTATTCCAAATATAACAATATTTTACTTTTAATAAATATTTTCTTAAACCATGATAATCATGTAAATATTGAGAAAAGGATGTAATATATAAACATTTTAAAAATATTCATATATATATATATATATATATAATTTATATTTTCATGCTGTTTTTGATTAAAATAGTAAAGTGTGAGATGACTCATTAATTAACTATCTTGCCACATTCGTCTTCAAATGCATATTATATGTATATTATTCTCATCTGCACATCATGAACATATTTGACCTAATAGTAAGATAGTAATCTCTTAAAGACATAGAGATTATTGGAAGAGACTTTCTTTAACAGAGTCTTTTCAATCCAAAGTTTAACACGTTGGAAAAGAATGGCAGTGCATGCACAGCCACCAATTTTATGTGGAAAGCAGGGCCTAGTTCAACAAAATCTAATCCTAGATTGTTGTAATGTAAAGAAGTTTTATTTTAGATAAAACACTGAAGTGGGAAAAGATTTGCATCGATGACAAGATATATTTTGTCTACTGATGAGTTGTGCCAGAATGAAACTCCACCCCACTTTGCAAGACTCAAAGCTAACCAAATTAAATAACTTTCCCTGAAAAAGAAAAAAAAAAACTAGCTAGTAGATTAAAAAGACATTAAACTAAATATTTTTTAAAATTATGTTAAACACCAATATAAAAGTTAACATTATCTCAACAAATCTCATTAATTATATGTCATCACATAAAAGTAATGAATATAAAAATAAAACAAAAACAGAAGTACTAAAGACCAAATTAAAATCCATGGATTGAACATACAAAAACAAACTATCTCTAAATAAGTTTACCGAAACAAAAATTGAAAAATTGATTACTATTTTGAAAAAAAATAAACTAATAACATAAGATAAAACATTAAACTATTAAAACTCACCATAGCAAATTTGATTATTAACTGTTAAATTTATACAAAGAAATTAGTTATACCACAATGGTTTGAGCGGAATTTTTGGTTTAAATGAGAGCAACTTAGATATGATTCTTATATATAATGGAACACTTATTTTAAATTTTTCTTTCAAAAATTTCGATTTAAAAATCTTTAGTATCAATCAGCTATAAATAGATCTATATGAAAAATCATACATCTCCAATTCCATAAAACAATAAATTTATGGTTTATTTTTTATTTCTTATACATTATATTCTTACGTACTTTTATCACCATAAAACTCCAAGATATACCTGACTTAATAATTAACTACTAACATTATTTTGAAGAAAAATGTGGTACACATCTGAACATAGACGTCAGGTTAATTATGGTAATAATATAAAATGAAGGTTCTGGTTTTGTATGGTTGTTGTTGATATTTGGTGTTGTGTTATACAGATTTGGAAGAGCAAGTTGTGGCGCTGGCGTAACCAACTGAGCAACATGGGAAACTCTGCTAAAGCTAAACCCATGCACCCTCACTCTGCTATGGCCACAACTTTTAACAACTTTCATATCGTGTAATCGTCAGAGGTAAAATAAGTGCCACAATTTGGTTTAATTATTTTTTTTAATATGTAAATTTCTAAGGAATCCAGTTTTAATTATCAAAATTTTCAAATAAATTATTTAATTTTTCAAATTTAAAAATACACTAAGTAATCTATGTTAAATTTCATGCCGATTAGATTTTGGTATACTTAAGTTTTTGTACGAAGAAGGAGTAAGAGACGAGAATGAGTCGGATATAAATACATTTTGGAGAAGTAAGGGATGAGAATGGGTCGAGTATAGTACATTTTCTGGATAGAAAGAAAAATTGTCTTATTATCAATTTGGTTATTTATTGGATATCCATGAAAAAATATTTGTGAATTATTTTTATACTTACCGATACTCATGAATATATATATATATATATATATATATATATATATATATATATATATATATTTTTTTTATATAAAATTACATAAAAAATAATATTTAAAATATAAAATTAAATATAAAGTTATTTTTAAAGTACAATTCAAATCAAATTACTTACTAAAATGTTAATGTAATGCAAATTTGAATGAGTTTACCAAAATATACATTTTAAAAAATTTAATCATTTTGAAAATAACTTCTATTTAATAGGTCTATATAAAAAATAAAAATATTTGAAGTCAAACTTTAAACAATTCTTCAATAATTTTTATTTTTTTCACTAATATTATGTTTTCATCACTTCATTTTTCACTAATACCCATTACCTACTACTATCCATTAGGAATATCCATTTAGTATCTGTCATGAATTTTATCCACAAATATCTATGAGTATAATTTTTTTTGCCATACCTAGTACAAAGTTTAGTATATTTTTAAATTGCATCTTTTCTATTATTGTTATCTATGTTTTAAGGACCTAGAGTAAAAATATCTTGTATAGATAGAATTTAAATATTTTATTGTTAAAATATAAAATTTATAAATAAAAAAATTATTTTGTCGAGTTTCATTTTATAAAGAATACTATATCTCTTAAATCTATTCTATTATTTTTTTATAATATTTTTTTCTAAAATTTTAATCACCTTGTTCATCATTTAGAAGATCAAAGACCGTCATGGGGATTTTGACATAGAATTGAGTAATCCTACCTTATCAAAATCTTTTTTTGATTAAGTTCATATTTATTCATTCTCTTAGTCGAGTTTTAAAAGTCTTGCATACTTCTGAAGTAAAGTTATTACTCATGGCTCAAAAGGATTCAAGGTGAATCTTTATTATTTTGTGACTGCTATGATATATTTGGATCATTAGTTTGAGTTTTTTATGACTGTAACGTCTCATTTAATAAATAACTTATTTAAATGACACGTCACACAATATAATATGAAGATCAAAGTTTCGGAGTATAAAGTCACTCCTACAAACATCCAAAGTACCTAAAATAGAAAGTATCAAGGGCACACCACAATACCGATACAAAAGGAAATACGTTGACCAATATAATTCAAAACAAGGCTAAATGACAAGACAATACATGGGCCATAGCCCTGAAATAAAACTCAAACAAATGGAAGCTAGAGTAGAAAATACGTTGACCACGAGTAGTTCTCGCATCTGCTCACATCAATAAATTGATGATCATCGGAAAGAGAGAAAACCACACACACAGAACATACAACAAGCAGAAAAGGTAAGCTAAAGTAGAAAACTAGTTATCTCATAGTTACATACAATTTCATAGTCCAACATGCATATGTCAACCAATCATGTTATGACTTGCAAACAATACACTAAGACTCACGACACAACTCATCCGGATACATATAATTAGTCGGATTCAGCGGATGCCTGCACTTGTGGTGGCCTTTCCTGCTCTACCGAGCTAATTGTTACAATGTTTCTTTCCCCCACACACAAGGTTAGCCCTTAAAGTGTTTCAGGCCTCCTACTACTCTCACCACTCGAGTTAGTACGCTCTATGTGAGACTAACTGACTCTTTAGAGTGTCAGGATGCAATCCTTACCTTGAATCCTTACTAAATTATATAAATGGGACACCACCATGAACTCCCACTAATAGGGGTCATGGAATTACGTCCCGACCAATTGAGGCACCACCATGCACCAATGCAGTAAGGGCTTTTTGCCCCGATTATTTTCCTCATTTTGCCTCGGGTCTGGAACCTAGGCATATTGGGGTGAGGCCACCCGAAGCCATAAAGTCCCTTTTATGCCTCGGTTCTAAATGAACCGGAGCTATAGGGTTCCTTTTCTGCCTCGGGTCCACGAGAACCGAAGCCATATGGTAAAAATATTTTTTTTAATTAATTTTTTTGCGGCACCACTCATGGCAGTAGCAACACCATGCTCGAGCAAGCCGCCACCATGACGAAGCAACTTGCACACGGACCAAACTCTCCGGCCACCACAAATTCGCGCAGCCACCATGCTTCAACTCGCCTGAGCCAGCGCATCCACTACGACGAACGGTGAGAACGATTTCTTCGTCTTAGCGACGACGATCTGGATCTGCGATTGGGGCTCACGATTTAGGTCCTCAGGTTTGATCAGGTTCGGTGACTAGCGAGACGCAGAGATAGATGGAGAAGATGCAGCGGCGCACGAGGAAGAAGTAGAGGGGTTCACGTTTTTGTGCCCTAATTAAACTATATGGCCTCGATTCAATTAATAACCGAGGCATATAGCCCTATTTGGCCCCGGTTCAGTGCCACTCGAGGCCAAAGACGTAATGGCTAGTGGCATTTTTGAAATTTCTAGCCATGTTTTTGGCTTCGGGTTTGTTCAACCGAAGCATATAAGCACCTTTTGGCACCGATTTTTTTTGAACCGAAGCCTAACCCCTTTTGGCTTCGGGTTTTTCTTGAACCGATGCATAAAAGTTGCCTGGAATTGCAAAAATGCCACCACACCGTTATATGCTTCTGTTCCTTGCCAACCGAGGCCTATAAGGTGAGGTAAAAATGCAATTCTGCACTAGTGATGAGATCTCACCTAGAGATTCATGGAATTACGCCCTAACCAAGGAGGCACCACCACGAAACTATCATGGAATTACACCCTAACCACATACAAATCATGTTTCACCAACCAAGAGTGTACTTGTCATGCATACTAATCTCATGCCAACATTTATAACCAACCTTCATTCATATTCCATGCCAAAATCACACCAAACTCATCATATTCAGCCCATCAACCATTTCATACATGCAACATCACTCAAAAACATGCTTTAACATATTAATCCAACTAAACATGTACCATTCATCCAAGAACAGAGAAGTTAACAGAACAAGATGCATTCTCGCCCAGCTTCTCGCCCAACTGCTCGCTCAGGCAGAAAGGTGTTGCTCAGGCGAGAGAGTTCTCTCGCTCAGGCGAGCTCCTTTCGCCTAGGCAAGAGCTCAAAAAGTGGGAACAAGGCCTTCGCGTCCTCTCGCTTAGGCGAGACCTCCTCACCTGAGCGAGATGGGCTCTCGCTAAAAACAGAGGCACGTCGCCTGAGCGACAGTTCGGGCAGGTTCTAGGGAGCAGCCTCTAATACTCTCACTTGGGTGAGACTGGCTCACTTGGGTGAGATTATTAGAGTTCTCCACTGTTCCTGCGTTCACATATAGCCATTTCAAACCAAATTAGTATTTTTAACAGTTCTCAAGCAATGATAACGTCAATAGAGCATCTCAAACCAAGAAACAAAACCAAAACACCAAAGAAATCGAATAAAACAATGAACCCTAGCTTCCCTTACCTGGAAAGAGCTACTAAAGGAAATTTTGAGTACGAACAGAGAAGCACCACAGCTCCTAGGGCAATTTAGTGAGCTGAAAACGAAGACAGTGGAGCAAAGACAATTTACTACGGTTATCCCTAGTTGGAACCACAAAGCTCAATTGGAAAACAAAGCGTATAGGTTGAAACAACTTATGTGGAGCGGAAAGTGCTTGAGCTTGCTTGACCAAGAGCTAGGGACCAAACCCTAGTAGATCTCTGTTGGAAAGAAAAGGTGAGGAGTAAGCATTGTTTCGCAAAGTGAGTGCAGAATGAGGGGTTTAGCTGCTTTAGGGGCCTTGGCACTCAATGAGCCAGCCTTAGGCCCATCTGATTAAGATAGGCCTTTAAAATTTAGGGTAGAAAATAAATAGAAAATAAAGTGGGTCTTACAATGAGCAAGTATAATATATTGTAAGAGCTAGAGTTTTTGGAGTTTAATTAGGTAAAAGCTTGGTTCTAGGGAAGCTAGCCTAGTTTCTACTATATCTATTAGTTGAATAAATATATTGGTTAGGTGTTATAGTTACTAAACTCTTTGTGATGTACTTTAATGTATTTTTTGAATATTGATGTTAGATGATTATTTGAGACACTACAGGAAAAAAATGATATTAATTACTAAACAAATTTGCCATTAATGCTTAAAATTAGTAAATAAATTAAAATTATCGGCGGTCTACTAACTGTCAAAAATCCATCGTAAATGCTCGTCGATAAATTTTGCCAATGGATAAGAAAACTCATCATTAATTACTAACAACCAAAAATTTGTCAATAATTTTTAGTTAGTAATTATCGATGGAAAAATTTTGTCAATAAACATATATTAGATAACAAAACCCATCGGTAATTACTGACAACCAAAAATTCATCAATTATTTTCAGTCAATAATTATCGATGGAAAAATTTGTCAATAAATATCTATTGATAAATATGAATTGCTACTTTCCAACAATTGTTTTTCATCTGTAAAATTTGTCAGCAAATATTGTGATCTCGTTTTTCATCCGTGAAATCTGTTAGTAAATATTGTGATTTGGTTCTTTTTCTTCTTGGCTTTTTCCTCTTGTTGGCTCGTCCAACTATGTTGTCGGCTTCTTCTTCTTCTACTACCACCGTTGTTAGCTCCTCTAGTTCTATTGCCATTGTTGTCGACTCCTCCTCCTCTTCTTTCCCTTTCTGCTCCTCTTTCTCTCACTCTTCCTTTTTGTCCATTGTTGTCTCCACCACTTTCGTCATTACACGACCGTCACCATTTTGTCGTTGCATTGCTTGTGGCTCCTCTTCTTCTCTTCTTCCTCTTTCTCCTCCTATTTCTTCTACTAGTTCTCCTCTTTCTCTCACACATCTCTAATTGATTTATATAAATATTTCGCCACATCAGGCAAGAAATTTAGCATTCAATTCATCAACATTTTTTTTGTTGATAATCAAAATTCTATTTTATTGATGAATTTTACCGATGAATTTTATTGATGAATTTTACCATGAAAGGGTCAAGGCTCAAAGCAGAAATGTAACGCCATTTTATTGATAGAATTTTCCAATGGAAAAATCTATCAGTAATAACAATTCTAGATTACCTACGAATTTTATCAACAAGTTTTACCGACAAGTATCTATTGATGAACATTTCTATTAGTAATTGAAATTATAATTTATTGATGAAATCCATTAATAAATTTTGTTTTACCGACAAATTTGTTTATGTTGGTAAAATGAGAAATGTACTATCTTCTTTACTAGAATCTTAAAACTATGTTATTTTGGAAAACTCTTCTTATCTATTATGGAAGATTGTATATTTATTTATAGTTTTATATAGGTTTAATTATGCCTTTGGTCCCCATTTTGGAGTCAAAATCTCAAAATGGTACCCAAATTTTTAAAAGTCTCAAAATGACCCCTTTCTTTGTTAAAACGTCTCACGTTTGCCCTTTCCGTTAAGTCAAGGTTGACGCCATTAGAGGGAGTGCCACGTGTCAGTTCCTCGATTTTTTGAATTTTTTTATTATTTATTATTTTATTATTTTATTTTATTTTTAAATTTTTTTAAAAAAATCAAAAAATTGCCACGTGTCAATCTGTCATCGTGCCACTTGGCAGTGACAGTGACACGTGTCAGTATTATGCCAGGTGTCATTTCCTTAGTCTCAATTTGGTCCCTTTATTTTAATTTGTCTCAATTTAGTCCCAATTTTTATAAAAACTTAGCAATTTTGTCCCTCTCCAAATTCAAATCAAATTTAATTTTATATAATTGTTATACAAATATTTTTATTAAATTTGATATCTTTATTCAAATTGATATTGTTATTATATATTTTTAACATAACTAAGTTTATTTAAAATTATGTTTCAAATTCAACTTTACTTAAAATTGGTTTCAAATTTTAAATTTATATGTGTTTTATTTTTACATGAACTAGTTAATTTATGAATTTTTTTCTATTAACATTATTTTTTATTAGCAACTTTTAAACCATTTTAAATAAAGTTCAATGTAAAATATTAATTAAATGAACTTAATTTGGTTAAAAATATTTACTTAAAATATCAATTTTGATGGAAATATTTGTGTACATTTATATAGAAATTAAATTTGATTTCAATTTGGAGAGGGACAAATTGCTACATTTTTACAAAAAATGGGACTAAATTGAGACAAATTAAAATAAAGGGACCAAATTGAGACTAAGGAAATGACACCTGGCATAATACTGACATGTGTCACTGTCACTGCCACGTGACACGATGACAGCTTGACACGTGGCAATTTTTTTTGATTTTTTTAAAAAATTCAAAAAATCGAGGAATTGACACGTGACTCTGTCTAACGGCATTAACCTTGACTTAACGGAAAGGGCAAACGTGAGACGTTTTAACAAAAAAGGGGACCATTTTGAGACTTTTAAAAATTTGGGTACCATTTTAAGATTTTGACTCCAAAATGGGGACCAAAGGCATAATTAAATCTTTTATATACAAGGGTGACTCAAGAGTTTGTGAGGCCTAAAGCAAACTTAAAAATTGAGGCCTTTATTTAAAATTTATTTTTCAAGCTTTTTTTGATGCAAAATAATATATTAAATTGTCCCAATTAATTTCATTTAACATTTCTTTTTCAATAGATAATAAAGCTAATCCGTTTAATCTTTTTTGGGACATTATTGATCTTAAATAAGTTTTTATTATCTTTAACTTTGAGAGACTCCTTTCGGTTGAGGCAACTAACACTAGAATTTTTAACATTATTCTATAAGCCATATATGCATTTAGAAAAGAATCTATTCTTTTTATATAATGAAGAGTGTCAATTGGTTTATCATTTTCCACACGTATAATTTCCCTTATGATATTTAATTCTGAAAATAAATCAAATCCATCAATATCCAATAAATTATCATATTTTAAAGATTTTTTAAGGTTTAAGCATTTTTGTTTCAAAAATGTACAATCTAGTGACTTTCATTTTTTAGCACTAAATAAAAAACCAAAAATATCTTCATATATTTTATTTGTTTAAATCTACTTTGAAGTGTGATAATTGCTTTATCTACAATATACAAAACGTAATCAATTCTAAACGATTCTTGAAGAGATTTTACAATTTCATTATCAACATTTTCATAAAATTGTTTCTTTCTACGTCTAATATGTTTTTCACAAAAATTATGTTCCATATTCATTCCAAAATCAATTTCCTTGGAAGAAATCAATGCATTTTCAAATCCATTTTCTTTGTACTTTTCAAAAAATGAAAGAAGACCTTTTAATTGTTCAATAGCTTCATCAATTCACATATCTTTTGATTGTAAATTCTTACTAACAGAGTTAACTGCAAACAAAGTGTCATACCAAATATTCATGCCTAACAAAAACTCAATGTTTTCAAGTTCTGAAGTTGCTACATAATCAACTTCACTTTTTATTTTAGGATCATCACTAACTTCAACTAATTCAAATAAAGCATCTCTTATTTGTGAAGTTTGACATCTTACAACTTTCACACTCTCAATACGGCTTTCCCAATGTGTTTGTGACAATGATTGAAGAGTTAGGTTATGTATACGGTCTTGTAAAATTTTCCACCTTTTTGTAGAAGAAGAAAATAAAGTATATATACATTGTAACATACCAAAAAAAGATGTGGCTTTTGGGCAAGAGTTAGTCATATTACAAAGTACTAAGTTTAAACTATGACAACCACACAAAGTATAAAATGATATAGGATTAATATCAAGAATTTTTTTTTTTGCACACCTTAATGTTTTCCTTTCATATTAGATCCATTATCATATCATTGTCCTCTAAGATCGTTAATATCAAGTCGAAGATTTTTTAATTCATCAACAATAACATCAAAAAGACCTTTTCCACTTGTATCATCTACTTTTAAAAATTCTAAAAGAATACTCATTTGCTCTTGATGACTTATATGGGGTGCAATCTAGTATGATTAAATAGTATTTTGCATCCCTTATTTTTTTTTATAATTTTAGTTTTGATTTCACTTGCTAACAAATTTATTAACTCATTTTCTATATTATGCCCAAGGTAATGGTTGTGAATTTCATCATCTTTAATTCAACGAATATGTTCTTGCATAATTGGATCAAATTCTGCAATCATTTCAATTTGACTTAAAAAGTTCCATTAGCTTCGTGATAAATCTTTTCATTATTTCCAAGGAAGGCTAAGTTATATTTACCAATAGTTTAAACAACTACAATAATTCTTAACAAGACATTTCTCCAATGTTCTCTATCTCTATTTTAATGTTCTTGATCATATTTGTCTATTGTTTTATTTTTTTCGAATCCCATTTCCAAATCAATCTATTCATTCATTTTAGTAATATGCTTATTTGATATTTCATGTCTCTTCAACTTATTACTAAGATTTCTTCAATTATTACTACCTTCATTTGCTAGTTTACTTGTACGAGAAATAATATTAAACAATTTGCAGCAGAAACAAAAGACTCTATCTAAATCTCTAGAATAAATTAGCCATCTTCTTTCGTATTTCTCTCCATTAGGCAATGTTTGAATATAATTTGATGAAGAAAAGTGCCTAGAATGTATATCCTTAAGAAAATATATTTTAGTGATTTTAATAGGACCATTTTCTACTAATAAATTTTTCAAATTTGTATCAATATTCTTCCATTGGCTTGGATCATATATATTTTTGTCAAGAGTATAATCATTATCTAGTCTCTCAATCTCCTCCTCACTGTCATGGGTTTAAGAATCAGAATTATCCTCATCACTAACTACTTCTCTTTCTCTATTGTTGCTTTCATCTATATTTATATTGTTATCATCTTCATTCAAAGAGCACCCACTTGTGTTTTCTAATTCACTTTTGTTATTTATTTTTATAAATTTAATCATAGCTCCTTTTTGTGATGCAATTAATGCCGCAATTCTTCTCTTCTTTTGAATTTTTGAATAGTTTGGTTCAAATTTTCCAATTGACATATCTATATATTTTTATATGAAATAAAAAATTATAATATATAAAACGCTACTAAAGATAAGTATATAAAACGAATGAATTAAAACAATAGAACGTGATTTTGGTTGTCAAGAAAGTAAACTTGATAGTAGACTTGTAGTATCTTGAAGTCTCAAGTCTCTTTCTCCTTCTCAAGTCTAAACTTTTTCACAAACCTGCAGAGTTTCTTTTAAGATTAATCATTTATAAAAGTAATTCAAAAAAATTATTATTCTTCTCAACTCGATAGTAAGTGGGCAAGATATATGAAAAAAAAACCTCAAAACCCATAAATCAAAATGTACCAAAAAAACAAAACTTGGCAAAAGAAACACATTTCTAATTCTAATATAAATCCAAAACAAAATAAAAATAATAGCAACACAAATAGAAAGCAAAACCATACTAACCAGAAATGAGGATGAAAAAAGTCGTACACACATACAACATGAGATTCAAGGAATGTAATATGCTAAAACCCCTAAAAAGATGACTCTTAAAAGAGAAGAAAATAAGGAGAGACAAGAAAAGTCAAATAAAAATAAAAGAAGAAAATAGAATATAGATTGATTATAAGAGAATAAAGGTATCTAATTATTCTCATTTTCATAAGTAAAATTATAATTTACTAAAAAAGTTTTAACTCGTTAATTATATACTAAAAGATTTTTTAAGATATTTTTTCTTAAATAACTACATAATTAATTTAATAGAAAAATATTAATTATAAATTGTTTTTTGAAGTCTTCTGTGTTGGAGGCCTTTATTCACTTTATCCTTAAACCGACATGTCTATATATAAATAACATGTTGAATATGTTTTATATTGTTATGTGATAACGAGATTGAAAACCTTTAATCTGATTAATTCAGTTGTTATAAGTTACACCATAATTTTTATATAAAGCATCTTATGTCAAAAACATAAAAATACACCTAACAATGCAAAGTGTGCAAAATAAAATGTTAACTAATTAAAAGTTGTAAAGATTATAGTAGAAAAGTTACACAATATACCAACACACTATTAGACAACACACTACATTCTAAACCCTACCAACTTAAGGGATCTGTTATTATTTTCTTTATTCTTTATAATTAGACGTTAATAAAATTATATCGAAGAACTTCACCTTTTCTGGCCGTAAGAAAATTAAGTACCTGTAGAAATGTACGTGACTAATGTAAGGGTTAACGGTAAACACCAAGCGAAGTATTTTTTATTTGTTGTGTAATTGTTTGAGAAAGCTTTGATTTTGGTCACTCTGGTTTTCAGGGAAGGGCAGAGTTTGGCGTTATAGTTCTGACGGTTCACAGAAAATGGCATAGAGGTGCTCACATCACATTCACTACTCATCCCTTAGGTGGACCCCATTTATGACATCTGTTTGCCTCTACCCCTACTGATTAAAGGCTGAATCATACTTTTTTGAGAGGCTGAAAAAAATACATTCTTTTATTATTATTCAATTGAAAGTCATAAAAAATTTCTTAAATTAACAAATTATATGGCATTAGTTAAAAACTTAAATGTGTTTTTATCTCTAAATTATTTTAAAATTATATTGTACTTTTATTATATATTTATTTTGTTCTTATATTTTATAAAAATGACGTAAAATATTTTTTAAATAAATGATATTTAAAATATTTTTTACATGACAAATGAAATTTTACATTTAGTTATAATATAATCTTTATGTGTTTTTTTTTTTGAAAAGATGTTTATATGACTTTTCTAAAATATAGATATGAAATAAGTATATAAATTAATGTTAAATATAAAAGAAAGCTTTTGAAAATAATTTAAAGATAAAAAATTAAGATATAGAAAAATTTATAATAATTAGAAAATATATAATCAAGGTGACTTATATTATTTTTATTTAAAAATATTCATATTTTACTAGTAATTGAGATATTTATTTTATTTAGAAAATATATAAAGTGATTATTATAATATAAGTTTTCTGAAAGCTATATAAAGTAAAGTTATATATATGATGGTTCTTAAATAAATTTATTAAAAAGATATAAGATTATTTTTTGAAACTTTTTCTAGTTGCACCCAAACATAGGATATCGAGATGATCCGGCAATTGAGAGAGTTGAGTCGGATTTACCAAGAAAGGAAGGATACGAGTGGGTAGACTTAAGGTTAAGGCGTATTTTTTCAAGTATAGGTAGTCGTTTAGCCTTCATTGGTATTGCAACAACATATACATGTTTGAGGGGATTGAGGTAGAGAATATTGTATCCTTTGAGAGGGAGTGTGCGATAGACAACGTCTGCCATGGCCGAGAGGGTTACACCCATGATTTTTTCTATATGTATTCGACTTTTTTTCACACAATTACATATCCGTCTATTTAAATCCACCTGAATAGTTAGGTTTCACTCTAAGCATTTCGACTTTTTTGCAAGTCCCTAAAATTAAATCCTACACCCTAGTGTTTACTTCATTTTTATAGTACCAAAAGTTGGTATTTAGTTAGTTGGTTATCCTTGGTCAATTAGGCAAAATCTTGTCTTTTCGGTTCTTATTCTTCATCTTTTAAAAATTTCAAAATCGTATTCTTTAGGGTTATCATAAACTCTTTGTGCCACTCATACTTCTATGATGAGAATGCCAGGCCTCAATTCCCATTTTACTGGACATAGAACCCCCTTAGATGCAAAGAGTGGTTTAGAGAGTCCATGTCCATGGAGGACAAAAGGGTCCTTAGTATCTTGGACAAACTCCCTCGTCGACTTTCGTGTAGGAATATTATTCAAAATTTTGTGCTGACCTATCCCTAGACTGATTTACTTGGTAAATTTTCTTCCTTGTGTAACTAGAACTGATGTTTTATATAACCTAAATATTTATAAGGATTTGCACGAGTAATTTTTATACACAAAAATAGTTAAGAAAGGTCAATGTGTTTAGAAATATGAGGAACAAAATGTTGGTCGAAAGTAAGAGGAAGGGTGCCAGTGGTCCTTTTGTGCACAAATTAATAGGCCTTGTTGTCGATATCCACCCACCTCAATTTTCAAAGAGTTATGGAGTGAGGAAAGGGAAGAAGAGGAGGAAGGGCGAGGTCGTTGAGCATGTTGCCAACTCGGGAATCATGTTCTCATGTTGGGGTGAATTGGTTGGCACCCAACTCAATATGCGCAACAATGTACACTTCAATTTATCTAACGAGCAAAGCAAACTAGTGGATGAGATTTACCCAAAAAACAATAATGTATTCCTTCATCAAACTCCAAAGTTGGAACTTTGTCTATGGTAAAAAAAGGTGAACCTTTTAAAGAAAGAAATCAAAGATGAACAGAAGTTGAAGATGGCCAATGAGTTAGCAACCATCCGACCGACAAGGAACATGAGACAAGGAGAGAGATACCCATGCAGTTGAGAAGGAGGAATGGAGCCAAGAGAGGGAAGAGTGGGAGAAAACCTTAAAGTCTTGAAAGACCTACTGTCTTGAAGTCAAGAACAAGGAGTGGGGATTGTAACATCCTAGCTGGATATTACTAATTTTAAATAAAATACAATAATATAGAAATACAAAACCACATTTATTATAATTCTTTCCCAAAACACTGGAAAATTTAAAACATTTATTAATGCGTCATGATTCAAAATCCGTAAGTTCCAAACAACTATTACAAGCTCATGGTCAAGTAAGGTAATTGTTTACATAAACATAAAAAAAAAATCCAAAAAACAAAACTCCCATGGTAGCCCCACTCTAGCTCTAGCCATCACCAGCTCTACTTGAAATATTATCTACTACCGTGTAACGAATTACACGTTCATTGCCAAACATAACACACATAATTTATAACTAAGATAAAATGTACACACATACTCGTTGGAGAACCACAATTATCCAATTCCAAAAACATGACCACCATCATGTTCATCCACGTTCTACATCCTCAAATGATGACCTTGATATATCCTTTGCTGCCACACAAGCAACAATCGTGATTCTACCTTCTACAAGCAACAACTCGTAGATACACGTGCGGGAATAACCTATTACGAACCACCATCCGTAACGCCAGGTGAAGTTTCCATACGAACCACAATTCGTTCTATCAACACAAGATTAGCAACACCACTAGCCACTAGCCACAACCCATGATTGCCTAATCAAGTGGAGACCTTCCATACGAGCCACAAATCGTATACTCACACTGGTTACCAATATCACCAGGCCACATCCTGCGACCACCACGTGTTTTACCCACCATTCTTAGCCACAAATCAAGAAATGTCATTCTGAGCCACAACTCAAGCAATGTTTCAGCAAGCTCCATACTTAAGTCATCATCCAGAGTCGTGTAGACCACTCACCAAACCATACGAGCAGGCCCTCTGTCCCTTGCTTTTTCGCCTGGCGTTGCCTAAGCGTTGCAAGGCGAAAATCAGTTGTAAATCGCTTGATGGAAGCCTCTTGTCGCTAGGTGCCAAACGCCCCATAAACCCCTGCTTTTGCAAGTATCGCCTGGCGGAGCCAACCCCACCTCCAAACGCCCCGTGTTCCAATGGCTCTTTGTTTTTAAAGCCATCGCCTAACGGTCTTCCCCCATGCCACAAAGTTCATACTAATAGTATGAAGCTACTGATTTATGCACTCCAAAACAAGATTTTAACCCTTAATACCCATATGTACATATCCAATATATAATGCGTATGTTCCTACACTTCAATGCTTTCTAGACTTGCATCATTACTAATCACATGCCTATTTCGTGTACAATCACACACACCTCAATTGGAAAGCAATCCAACACATGAATATGGCCAATACTGCACAATGCTTTCCGAAATTATAGAACAACAGACCAATCATACCTATACTCTTACATAAGTTGCAGACTTCACTAATTTGGTAACTACCAAAACCACCCTTCAACCCATTCTGCAATTTTACTAACCCTCCCAAGTGCACTTAGCCAATTCTTACACTTAGGTCCACACTAGGAGTAACTCTCAAGATTTCTCTCTAGAAATTCTTATATCTCTCTATAGCAAACCTATGCAGTCACTCATTACACATATATTAGTTCTATTCATACGGCCTTACATTCCCTCTCTAATGAAACTAAGTCCAATGTATAAATCACATAAAGAAACATTCATCTCTTAAACTCCCTACTATCAATTACCGCCATCATATACTGAAACCCAAAACAAACCTGTTAGGCCCACCCCCTCGCTGCCAACACATTGAAACAATAGAGTTCCCTCTGCCCTAGTCAAGTGCCTGGTGGCAGTTTCAGTACCGTAAGGCGGTACATAGAGTTCTAGAAAATCCCAAAATTTTCCTTCACCTACACGAGTCCAAATTTGTTTTCGCATCCAATTATATCTGCCCATTTTCACAAACCCTCATCCATTCACACTTCCAATTTCATATATTATTGATTACCAATCAGTTGCACATAAAATCACTACCAATTGCAATCCCAATCATACCCCAAATGCCCTAATTTAACACAAACCCTCGTATTCATGAAATCTCCAATTCATCCAATTATAGTACTTATAGATTTAAACCACAAAATTTGTCTATCAACTTAATATTCCATGTTAAAAAGACTCCCACGAATCCCTAAAATCCCCAGAAACCCAAGAACAATGAAAACAAAGCACACTTGCAAGCGCCGCCTTGCGGTAGTTCATCACCGCCAAATGTTTTTTAAAACAAACCCAGAAACTGGGTTATTCCAACATGAGTCGTCTAACAACTTTGAAGGCCTGATAGGCGATTTCTGGAAAATTTCCAGAAACCCAACACAGTGTAGAAAATACGCATAAAAGACATTCATGCTTCACATAACATCCACAATTTTGTAATTAAAAATCCAAAAAAAAACGAAGTGTACAACTCCCCTAACCTGGATTTCGTGCATCAAAAAGTCCTTCTAAAGTGTATTCTTGATCTAGGATAGCCTACCTTTGCTCCTCCAACAATCAACCCTCACTCAATCTCTCTAAGACACAATTGATTCTCTAATCAAAAATTTCTGCTCCTTCTCATTCATGCTAAAAAGAAATTGAGCAAACAAATACCTACTTAGCATCTATCAAGGTTTGAACCCACAACCACACAATTACCAAACAAATGCAGAACCAATCAACCAATCCATGTTTCGTGATAATTCCTACACATTTAGGATTATATTATCACGTACCATGGTCAAGCATATTATTAAAATAATAAAACAATTAAATTAACACAAAAATGGCATCAACAAGACTCAAACCCAAGTCTTTCATAAATCAAGTACTCTCAACCACTTCAGCTAGTATTATTCCTTATCATAAGTCCCCACATTAAATGCCATAAGGATTCTATTACCTACATTTATTAAATAATTATTTATTTAATTATTTAATTTTCTTGGGTCATATAGGGATGAAATGATAATTGGAATTATCATATTTATTTTATCTTTTATTGTTATTTTATTATTATCTTTTTAGATATTTTAGGTTTTATTTAATAGAATTGGGAGAGATAAGTATTTGGTTTGCATATAAGTGAAAAAATCAAATAAATTAAGAAGAATATCAACAGAATTTGATTATCAAAGTTATCAACAAGAGGATACATTGATAAAGTTGTTTACTCTAATACAAAATCAAGTACAAAGCTGCAGACTCAGTCCAATTCGAAAAATCTATAAATAAGGGGCTCGACCAAGGTCAAAAGAAACAACCCTTTTGGGAAATAAAACTCCCCTTTTGGGAAAACCCCCTTTGGGGGATCGAAGGTAGAGGTACATTCTTAAGACTAAGGGCATTCATCTTTATTCTTATTCTAGTATTTCAAATGTTAAGGAATAGCTAACTCCCTTATTCATGGGGGATGAGTGTAAGGTATTCTTATCTCTTTGTGAATTCCACTATTCAATATAATTATTTTCCATCACTCTTATGTTCTATTGTTGTTTTAACTTTATATTCTAGATTGATTGCATATGTGGGAGTACCTACTAATTAAAAGATAGTTTGGAAAACCTAATTAGGATATAACAACTAATAGATTTCACATTCTAGACATAGATGTGGAGTATTTATTCATTCATAACATCATACTCTTGATCACTAATGCGAATTTATAATAAAAATTGTGAAACATAGTTTTTTGTTATTCAAGTTTAGACTTGTCAGTAAGACATTATGACTTGTTACAAAAGGTATGAAGGGTAGAGAAGGAATTAGAAGTATATTGTTAGGTGTTTTTGCTTTGAATTGAATCATGGAATTCAATCCTAGTGAAGCCTTTATCATATATTGTTGCACACCATATGTTTGATAAATCAACAAAAAAGAACTTTATTTTTTATTTTTTGTAAATTTTTTTCTCTAATTGAGTTATAAATTGCAAGACTTGTCAAGTGTTGCACATGTCTCTTGGGAAATTATACTTGGCCTTTCCACTTTATTTCTTATGTGATTTAATATACTTGCCAATCTTGTAACAAGTTTTTGGCGTTGTTGCTGGGGAATTGAAAACTTGTGTTCAAACACAAGGAAACTTAGGCATTTGTCTCTCTTTTAGACTTTTTATGTGTTTTTTTTTTGTGTTTTTTTGTTCTTTTATGCAGTTGGTCTACTGATATTTTATTTCCATTGATTTGGTTTATGCTTAATGCTTGTGTCGGGGTACGCCTTAGAACATGATCTAGTTGTTGGATGGTCATGGACATGGGATTTCAGCAGTCTAACTAATCAAATCAAACCAAATATTGCAATTCATTAGAAATGGGATTATGTGTTTGGCCCCATTGTTTTGGTTCTTAATGCAAGTTTTGATGCACGGTTAGTCTAAGAGATTTGGTAAGGTATGTTAGACTTAGATAGGCATTACATGAGATATTTAGGTGTCTAATCTTAGAGAATAGGGAAAGTAGTGCAAGGTATTGATGAAAATTAAGATAAGACACAAAGGAGCATATCGTACTGGTTCAACAAGCAACCCACAAAAAACAACATCACAATGAATATCAAGCATCGAGTTGGAAGACGTTAAACAAGCACTAAGTTGGAAGACGTCACATATTCAATATTTTGCAGATAAGTGGAAATATCAAAGAAATTAAAAAGATATCACCATAATTTGATTATCAAAGTTATCAACAAGAGGAGATATTGATAAAGTCGATTACTCTTTTCCATCACTTTTGTGTTCTATTCTTGTTTTATTTGCATATTTTAGATTGACTACATATGTGGGAGTACATGTTGATTGAAAGATAGTTTGGAAAACTTGATTAGGATAGAACAACCAATAGATTTCACACACTAGACATAAATATGGAACATTTAGTAATTCATAACATCAAACTCTTGATCATTAATGTGTATTTATAATAAAAATTGCTAGACATAGGATTTTTATGGTTCAAGTTTAGACTTGTTGGTAAGACATTACGACATTATACAAAAGGTGTGAATACTACACGATAAGGAATTAGAAGTATATTGTTTGGTATTTTTGTTTTTAATTGAATCAAGAAACTCAATCTCAGTGAAGCCTTTATCATATATTGTTGCACACCACATATCTGATAAAAATACAAAAAATAGTTTTATTTTTCTTTTTGTGCAATTTGTTGTCAAATTGAGTTATGAATTGCAAAACTTGTGAAGTGTTACACAAGTCTCTTGGAAAATGATACATGAACTTTCCACTTTATTACTTCGTCAATTTGGTACTCTTATCAATCTCGTAACAGGCAGGAAGAAAAATGAAGAGTTTACCTTAGCGATTGTTGACAAGAAGAAATCTTGTGAAGGGCTAAAGGCCAAATTATATGAATGTTAAAGGTTTGTACTTTCTGAAAACATGGAACACTTCAAGAAAGCTCTTCAGCAGGTCGAGTAAATATTCATTATTCCCTCCAATGATGAACGATCGATGTCAAGAAGGATGTTTATAAGAATATGCTTGTAGATGTCAAACTCATGACCCATAATAAATGTGGTGATGATAATGCAAATCTTAAAGGGGCTAAAGAAAATACCAAAGAGGGAAGTCGAGATGAATGCTAAAGGGAAGTTGTCCTCTTTGGCACCACCTCTCCACCAAACAAGTTGAAGAAACTAAAGAAATCGTTGTTGAAAACCTGTAATAGTTCCTTTTAATGTGTTATTTTGTTGTTGTCTTCTCTTTTTTTTTTCTTCTTCTTTTATGTATTTCTTGTTGTGTAATTATTGTCCTCTTTGGGACTTATGAATGAAATTTATCTTTGCACACTTTATGCATTCTATATCCATAACTTGATTTATTGCTAAATATATAAGGCTAATATACTTATGACCGATATGTGTTAGTAAAGAATGACTTATATCTTTTATGATGTAAAGTGGTTATAGTTAAATGTTGATCAAAGAAGACTTGATATAGAACATTACTTTGAGTTCAACAAGGACCGATATGTATGTTGGCAGGGAACTTTAGATCACGTTCAATCAAGACCAACATGGATATCGACAGGTAACTTTAGAGAATGTTCAATTAAGCTTCGTGTTGTACTTTTTTTTGCCCTTTTCTTTATGGCTACTTCTTAGATTTGGGCCTTCTCACGCCTTTTACACAACAAGTCCAAGTCTATATTATGGTATTCTCCATTATTGTCCTCATGATATCACTCTTGTTAAAAAGGTATACACTTCTTAACATAATTGACATCATTACTTGCCATGGTAGGCCAAAAGTAATCGGCTTTTAAGACCCTAGTCGCCATGGTTCTTACCATTGAGTGGTATCCATAAATCCCCTCATTTAGTTCTCTAATGATTTACTTTGCTTTTGCAGGAGTAATAAATTTTAACATAGGTCGAGAATACCCACCCCTAAAGAGCTCTCCACTAATTAAAATGTACTTGGTCGCTTTTCTTTCTCATCCTTTTTCTTCTCCTTTCGATAACTCTCCGGTTTACAAGTATTTGATGTTTGGAGTAATCCAAGTCGGCTCGACCTTCAACATCATTCATCCTTCATCTTAGTTGATGGTGATGAAAGGAATTGGTGCAACAATGACTTATACCTTCCCTTTTCTTGGTGCTCTCCAACTTTGAGAGGACATCAACTTTCACGTTATCCCCCTAGGAATATGTTTCAATTTAACTTCAACGAAGCCCTCTAACGTCATCTTCACTAGATGATAATATTTGAGCAACAACTTGTCCTTCACCTAATACTCTCTATAAGGTGCCCCACAATAAGCCGAGAATTGGTTAGGCAAATTATCTTTGTAACTCCCATGTCCTTAGCCAATGCAAGACCAAATATTAACACTTCATACTCGACTTGGTTGTTAGAGGACTTGAAGTTTAAATGTAATGACTTCTCAATTAACATATTATTGGGTCCTTCAAGCAGTATCTTTAACATCTTTGTAACCCCTCCTCCTTTTACGATGGATGAACCATCTACATACAAAATCAACCACACCTCTTCTAGCACTATCTCAGTCTAGATTTCATTGGAAAATTTAGCCAAATATTGCACCTTTATAGGTCCTTTATGCTCATATCAGATATGGAATTCTAATAACTCCACAACCCATGAGACCATTTTTCGTACTAAATCTAACTTATGCAAGATCTTTTGAATTAGGTAGTCTGTTCTCACTATTATCCTATGACTTTGAAAATAACGTCTCAACCTCCTCACTAGTTTGACGAGAGACAATGCTACCTTTCCCGCCATCTGATAGTGGGTTTCAACATTTTGCAAGGTTTTACTAATGAAATATACAGGGTGTTATTCCTTGTCATTTTCTTGGATAATGACAACAATGATGGAATCTTCAATTGCAATGATGTAAACCAACAATGAATTAAATGTATTTGACCTTCGTAATATAGGAGATGTTAGTATTGCCTTAATTTCGTTGCAATAACTCTAGCAAGCTGTGTTCGAGAGGAACCTAGTCGACTTCTTCAACACTTAATCATTGGTTTCATTTTTTTTTCAAACCTCGCACATAAAACGAGTTACGGTCGTTAACCTCCATATCAAGCATTGCACTTCCTTAACATCTTTCAAGCTTCGCATATCAATGATTATTGGACAATTCTTTAAGTTTGCCTTTACCCCTGAAGATGAATATTTCTCTAGGTTGAGGTGCAAATTATAAGCCTTTAGGGCCGAAGAAACGTTGACCAAGTCATTAACATATATCTCTACACTCCGACCGATTAGATTATGGAACACTCTATCCATAAGTCGTTGATATGTTGCCCCTACATTCTTCAATCCAAAAGGATGACCTCATAACAATAATTTTCATCCTTAGTGATGAAAATTGTCTTGAGTTTGTCTCTCTCTACAATAGGGATCTAGTTATATCATGAGTAGGCATCTAGGAAACTCAACATTTTATGTCATACAACCCATCGAATAGTCAGTCTATGCTAGGGAAGGGATTTGCATCCTTTGGTCAAGCCTTATTAAGACCTGTGTCGCTGGAACACATATGTCATTTCCCATTGGCCTTCTTAACTAGCATCACATTAGCTAGCCACATTATAAGTGTGCTTCTCACACTAATCTTGCTTGCGACAACTTGTCAACTTTGACCTTTGCCATTGTGATACTAGCCTAGCATCTTTGAAGACAAAATGCTTATGAAAAATTATTCTAGAGCCAACTCTGGTATATCTATCGAGGTCCAAGCGAACAACTCTTTATTCTCAGTAAGAATATGGTCGACTACCTTCCCATCGTCTCCTTCCAAAGAAACTCCCATCTTCACACCTCGCCATTTCTACAAAACAAAAACCTTATTATCTCCAACAGGCTCGACCCTAGGGTAAGTGCCTACCCTAGGATCTAGATCTTCAACCTTCGTGACCAAGCTGATCATATTACATTTTTCATCATTATTAGTGGTGAATTGAGGGAATGGTAACTAGAGACTCGCAATGTCGAATTCTTAGGTTGTCTTTTTATCCACATGGACTATGATGATAGCCCAAAATACAAATGGGAACTTCATCGCCATATCTGGGGTTGATACAAATGCACCAAGCAGATTAAGGATAATCTCCATAAAAGGTCGTTTGATGAAGGATTATCTTGTTTTCTTTTAGCGTTATGAATATGGTGAAGTTATTTAAGAAAGCTTTTTGAAAATTCTCACTGGACATTAAGATAGCAAGCTATCTAGATGTGAAGGTTCATTTCTCAAGCTCATGAAAGGAAGAAGAGAGTTGGATTCAAACTTAAACTCACACGGCATTAACAACACTTAAAGAACCAAAATGAAAGAAGAAACATTAAAAATGGAAAGCACAGAAGATGAAGCATGGAAGAAGCACGCCACTCAAAGGGGGGGATCTAAGCCAACCAAGCCCTAGAAATGAGTGATAGTGCCGCCACTTGCAAGCAAGATAAGGCAAAGGTGAGTTCACTTCTAGGAAGGAGAGCTCACGAAAATTTAATGGTTGAAACACAATAGTTTAGAAACAAAATGATCAACCCTTTTACAAGACAAGG
>Ga0214544_1001174_pt1 | contig 53032 bp, 29 predicted proteins | sample CNSS3metaG_FD_160074 | JGI IMG/M metagenome (GOLD analysis project Ga0214544, IMG submission 160074) | Root nodule microbial communities from cowpea collected in UCLA plant growth center, Los Angeles, California, USA - CNSS3 | ecosystem: Host-associated > Plants > Roots > Nodule | place: USA...
TTATTTTTTATAAATATACTTTTATTTTGTTTATTAAATTAATAACATTACAATATCATCAATTCTTAATATAATTCAAAAAATGCGTACACACAGGCGCGATAGCGCCTGTGTTTACACTAGTATGGATAATGGTCATTAACTTCCGGCGTGAAACTCTATGAATACCCAACTCTATATTTTAATATTTATAAAATTGTAAATATAGTTTAAATTTTAACAGTGAATTATATAAAATTAATTTAGTAAAATAATGCAAAAAATCGTAGAATAATGGAAACGATTTGTTAAGTTTAAATTATAATTTTTAGGACGAGTAAAATGACCAAACAAGGTATGTAGTTTATTTGGTTAGAGTACCTAGGTAACATATGGGATGTATTTGTTTTAACTTTTACTAGTAACACTTTTATTTTAGAGTGTCTCGGCAAAATTGTGATTCCCATATTTCGATCAGATTAAAATTTGATAAATGGTTCTTTACATGTAATTATTCACTTTGTCCGGTTGAACGAATTCCATTTTAACATGAGGATATTGTGAATTTATTGGACTATTTTAATGATGGATAGTTGAGTTTTCATTGTAAGAAATGACATGATAAAGGTAAGTCAATTTAATTTGATTAATGGATAGATATTGTTTAAGAAATTTGATCATTATTTTGAGTAAACATTGTTTAATATTACGTGGTATGAATATATGGTGATATGTGCTGAGGTTGAGGACATGTGAGCCTGAATGCAGCTAACACATATCAGTCATGATCCAAGAAAGAACGTGAGAATAAAAGGGCAACCCCATTGTAAGGATCCATGTTAGAAACAAAGTAGAAAGTGAAAGAATAAAGATTTAATTAAGGTTAACAAACATCAATTAAAGAACCCTAAAACGAGTTAAGTCTACAAACCCTAGGCCCATCCAGGTAGTATAAATAACATTGTTCACGAGGTAAGCAAGCGATCTCATTTTCACTTTATATTCCCCTATTATTTTGCAATTGACTTAGCATTAGAGTGACTTTGCAGACTCCCCCGTCAAGACTACTCTACTACATCGAAAGAAGACACTTCGACATCGGAGACGTGGAGATAATAAGAGTAGCTGAAGTAGATAAGTGTATTCCTAAACCTCCTCAACTTATATAGAAGATTAGTATACCTCTAGGTATATATTGTCCTAACAGGAACAATTTCGAAATAAGAGTTTTGAATCACACTAACAAGTATATTAACTTTGTATTATTAGATTTCTAAAATATGGTAAATGATGTGACATGATTGGATGGAGGAATTTGAAACAAATTTTACAACTACACCATAAAATATTTTTTTAATAACTTTTAAATTAGGGTAAAATAATATTTTTGTCCCTTATGTTTCAATCAAAATTATAATTAGTTTATCTTTAAAATTTTGACATAATTTAGTCATTAAACTTTAGAAATGCATGAATATAGTCATTTTAATCAAATTTTGTTAAATTTATTTGACGTTTCAAATGTGTTTTATGTTAGCATTTGAGTTGATTACACCGTTTGACACATTTTCACTCCATTGCATTAAACATATTTAAAACGTAAAATAAATTTAACAAGATTTGGTCAAAAGAACTAATCCACGTATTTCTAAAATTAAATGACTAAATTTGATCAAATTTTTTAAGATAAACTAATTTCAATTTGTACCGAAAATTAAGAGACACAAATATATTTAACCATTTAAATTAAAAGAAAAAGTTATATTTGATGCATGTGCATGTTACTAGTATAACCGTTTAAACTAATTATATATTTTATCAGGAGTTTTAAGATATTTTTTATGAAAATTATTATTTTGTAACCAAATAATAATTTAAAAATGGTTTACAATAACATGTACATTATTTTTTAAAGAAAAATTAGTGAGAAAGTTCTTGTAATATTTAAAACAACTTCGTATATAAGATCTTAACTTAATTACTAATTAACATATTATTTTTATGAAATATGCAAGAAAACACTTACACTGTTTTTCGTTTTAAGGATAGAAACTTTGCAAGGAAAGAAATCAGACTTGATGGACTATTCGTTTAAGGGTATATGTGCAGAAGGGAGAGCGAGCATCTGAAGAATCCATCACATTTGTAATCGCGGGTTATATGCAAAGATATGGGGGGATTGGGTTGGGGTATTACATATTTACCCCTGGCATCTCTTTCACTTGCCATGCATGGTGTGAGATAGTACGTAAGTCAGTCACCGTTCATTAACCATGCATTGTGTAATATTCCTGAAAAAAGCATTAGATTCTTGACGCGCTTATGACCATACATACAAAGCTATTTGAATCTGTTTGACTGAAAAAAAGCCATTAAATACGTATTGAATAAGTTAGATAGGTTGGTAGTTGGTATTGGTGGAGTGTATAAGTTATAATAGGGGAGAAGACAACCTAGGTTTTTGGTTTTGGTGGAGATATTCATTTCGATGTGCTGCCATTTCAGGTGAGTGTGGTGTTTTTTTTAAAATGTGTGTGTAAGTTGAGTTTTTTACTGTTGTGTGTGTGTTATTGTTTGATTTGAGTTGTGAAATGGTGAGGAACCCATCAAAGTTATGCCCCATTTACCACCTCTTCGCTGCAATGCAAACATACTGCTGCAACCAATCCTCACTGCAACTATGAGAAGCTGCAACCATGTCGCGGGAGAAGCATATCATGTGTGAAGGATTTGATCCCATTGTGTTGCTGGATCAGATACGGTGGATAATTGGATCGGATACGCTCGATAATGAATCGAATTCGTGCTCAACTGGATCGGATACGTGGTGAGGGGATCGAATACGCATGGTGAGGGTGGATCGAATACGCACTGGCTGGATCGAATCCGGTTTGGTGGATGGGATACGAGTGTGTGGATTGGATACGGCTATGGTGGATCGGATACGGCGTGTTTTAAGTCTTTTAGATCCGATCTTCCTTCCTTCCACCATGGCTGCTTGGTTTCATAATGTTTGATTTTTTTTTTGTGCAGGGGATTCAAGAGGTGGTCGAACACGGGTTCAAAGGCTTAGCACGTCTTGTAACTGTGGTGGCTGACCTATTGTTCATTTTTACTTGTAGGTGGTGAATAATTATGGATCGTGGTTGAGGCGGGTTTGCGTCTCCTTCTAAGTGGTGGAGGTTAGTTATTTCATGGTCCTGGGTTGATTTTGAGTTACAAGTTTCCATAATATGTTTGTTGGTGTAGGTTTGCTGTGGTGTGGTGTGTTTGTTGTTTTGTGTTGTGGCACTATGCTTGGTACTTGGTGGATCTGAGTTGTGCTGTGTGTTCATGGAAGTGGTCCAGTTGTGAGTGTGACGAACCTTGTACGTGGTTGAGGTATGTTTGTAGTTAGGAGAATAACTTATTTTGTGTGATTTGAAGATTGTAATATGATTCAGTTGGTGTTGGTTTTTGACATTTGTGGAAATTTGTTTGAAGTCTTGAAAAGCTAAAACAGATGTATGTAACATGTTCAAGTGTGTTACTTATGAAATGTGTTAATGGTATGAAATGTGTTATTTGTATTTTTTTTGGATATATTCTATGTTTTATTTATGGATACATAATGGATTGATTGCATGGTTAATTGTAAGTGTTATTATTGAAGAAAATACTTGTATTTTGTTAATGGGAATTTATTGTTGGAGTTTTTTTAAAGTAGGATGTTTATAATAGTTCATTATTATGTGTATTATGTGGATGTAATAGTTTTTACATTTCTTAAAGGTGACATACATGGGAGAAGAATTAGAACTTTCTTATTTGGATGGTGATGATGTAATTGATGATGTTGTGGGTGTGGACTTCAATATAGTCACACTTTTACACCGACAATTACAAATTCGCACAGTAATAGCGGCAGTAACAATGTTATGCATTGTTGCACATGAGTTGAATATATTGAATATATATTCAAATCATAGCAATATTGGTAGGGAATTTTGGCCGAACAAAGATCGTCAAAGACAACAACTTATGTCTTACTTGGTGCATACTAATCGATGTCGTGATATCATTCGTATAGGACCATATGCATTCATTAACCTGTGCGAGCGACTACATGCAACTGGGTTAGTGAAGGATGCGATACAGTCGTCAGTGGAGGAACAAATGGCTAAATTTCTTCACATAATTGGCCATAACGTGAAAAATAGAAGTATCACATTCTTTTTCCATCGTTCAGGGTCAACTGTTAGCAAACATTTCCACAATGTGTTGGATGAAATTTTGACCTTGGAGTCTGAATTTTTAATTCATCCATCAGGAAATGAGGTTCATCCTCACTTGGCCAACAATCGTCGCTTTTTTCCATACTTAGTTTCATTTGTTGTGTTTAAAAAAATTAAGAATTTCATTTACAACACTAATTTAACTAAGGACTAAAAGGTAATTTGATTATTATTTATATTAAAACATATTTTTTAATCTATCACATCAATCAAATCTTTTCCAAACTTTCACAAAAATTACTTCTAAATTTACTCACCATCACTTCTAAATCCCTTAAAAAAAATAACACAAATCTCACTCTTAAATCAACTCAAACCCTTCCACTCACTCTCTCTCAATCACTCTCCTTCAAGTGAACAGAGCATTAAGGTGAGAGTTAGAGATGTTAAAATGGCTTTCAATTTGCAAGCCAACTTGATTCATCATGGATTGAGTTAAAATTTTTTGTTTTTAAGAATAGTTGAATTGAAGCGACTCACTTAATCTACGGATTAAACAAATTCAAACTGGATTGAATGTGATTTGACTTACAACCCACTAGCAACAATACTATTACTTTTTTAATTTTTTTATTATAATTATTTATTATTTATAATTATATAGGTTCACACTTTGATGTTTTTAAATACTGTTTAATAATATTTGAATAGTTTAAATGTTTGATTTATTTTTTTACTAAATTATATATTTTGATACTTTAATCTTTAACTATTATTTTATAATGATATTTGAATAGTTAAGTGAGGATAATGATTCTATGACTCCTATTTTTTTACTCTTATCCTTTATTGTCTGAGGTGTTTTAGTGTGAGTAATTGATTAATGCACAATTATCTTTTTCTTTTAAATAATAAGAATAAAAAGATGAGAGTTAAAGAATAATTTTTCTAAAAATAAATCAAATTAATTCAATTGTAATCAAATATATATATAAAATAAATTATAAAAGAATTATTTTTAAATAAACGATCTCACTTCAGGAAATTGTAAAAAAAAAGAATATTGCAAAATTTGTGACGAAACAAGTTGAGTCGACTCGGTTGGCTCACTTCAGGGAGTGGTGTGTTGAAAGGCTTAAACCACAGCGCGCTGCAAATTCCAAACACCAATTTCCAACGACCAACCTTTCCCCCCGTCGTCGAGTTGCGATTTGTTCATTCGCAATGCAATCTTCCGATGACGTTCGCAATCTCCCCATCGACATCACTTTCTCTCGTCTCGGAGGTTCCAATTTCTTTCTTTTCCCCATTTGTTTTTAATTTTAATTTTATCGCTTTCTGAATTCGAATTTTCGACCCTTACAGAGTGGCTGGTGGATCGCAAGCGAGTACCCGCGGATTGGCGAAAGCGCGTGGGGGCGATCAGAGTCCGAATTTCCAAGGAATTTTCTTCCCTCCCCAAAGACTCTGATCCCTTCTTCCAAACCCTAGACTCCGAAGGTTCGAACTTTATGTGTGTTAATGGGATTCGTTCGCTGATTGTAAATTATGAGTTTTTAAATGCAGGTGGCTAAGTTAAATTAGCTAATTGTTATGAGCAAAGTGGCAATGTTATTTTCAGGGATTGGATATTTGGAGGCCAAACAGATATATGATATTCTCTTGAAGTCTACTTCTGAAAGCAGGAACATATTTGGTCGCTTATCAGGTGCTCCGGTGAGATACACTTAACAGAAATGTGCACTATAATCATTCACAGTATGTATATTAATATTATCGAACTTATAGATAAATTAGGATGGAGTTCTTAAAATTTCACTGGTGGTCATGAGTTCGAGTTTTATTTGGCTCAAGCACGTTTACCTCCGGTGGACCTCATAACAAAAAAATAGACTGTGTAGGTAGTCCTTTGGTCGCTAATTGTGGCTGTTCTTATTTGGGTAGGGTGTTTGGGAAGCAATCGTGCGGTCGTTTGAGAAGGATCATGTTTTCCTTGGTGAGGCTGCCCAGATTATCATTCAAAATGTGAGCTATGAAATGTGAGCATTGTCATCTTTGGGTTTTTCATTTCTTAAGGGTTTGATTTTTGTTGCTTAGTATTTGTTTTCGTCGTGAAGCCCTTATCAGAGGAAACAGGTTCAGAAGATTCAGCAGCAACTGTTAGAGCTAGATCGCAAGGAAGCTGATATTAAAAGAAGTGCTGCTCTTTCAGTGGCCAAGTATGCTGAAGCTTGCCAGGAGCTTGGATTACAGGTTTGACTTTTTTGGGTGTTTATGTTGTGTAGAAAGAATTTCGGTAGCAGTTTGAAAAGGAATTTTAGGATGATTGATATTCCTGAGAAAACAATCGTTGTCCCTTTTGATTCATACAGCCAACCACACAAAGTGGGATACAAATTTTGTTGTTATTGTTGTGGTGTGTTGAACGCAATTTTGTTTTTATGGTGTATGGTTGGTTATATTGTTTTTGCAGGGGAAAAATGTCAGAGTAGAACTTCTCGAGACAGCACAATTACTTCCAAGCACGTTTCGCAAGATTCTAGATGTTGTGAACAATGACAACATGTCACGGGCAATTGAATATTATACCAATTTTGTCAGGGATGCTCACACTGAAAAGGATGTAAGAAAAAAATTAAAATTTGTATTCATTTTTATAGTTCTCATTAATAAACTCTTTTTGACATGGTTCAGTATACACATTATTTAAGATGAAAATTGATACTGCAGAGATCTTTAGGAGATGTAATACAAAACTTGAAGAATATGCGTGAAAACCCTCCATCTTTAAATGTTGCCGTTGACTCTGACATTATCAGTGACGTGAATGTTCATGAAAGTAAAAATGAATTAAATCCTGCAACAAGCAATGCTGCGATTGCTGTGCCTGACATTGACTGGGATATTTCTGTGGAGAGTTCACAAATTGATTGGGACATTGGAACTGTTGAAGAAACAGAGGATAATGGTAATGGATTGGGTCCTTATGAAATCATTAATGCCTCTGATATCGGATCTGATCCAACCGTATCAAACCAAGAACTAGGCTCACATGCAGATATATCTTGGGATATTAGTGTGGATACTCCTCAGGTTGATGTCATTGATGATGATAGTGCCCCAACTGTAGTGTTGGAGACTCAGACTTCTCTACCAGATGCCCTATCTCAATTGACAGAAAACAAGGAAGAAAGGAGCCAACTTTTAGATACGGAGTTCAGAAATAAGATTCTGGATGATCTATATGAGGTATATAATATCTATGCTAATTTACTGTCATTACCTGGATAAGTTATCGATTTTGATAATATTATAATTTCAATTATCATATAGAGAAAGAAACGCAATTCTAGCAAATTTTGTTTTTATGCTATTTTTCTTACAAGTAAGCACTTACATATACTGTATGAATTTATTGTATTGTGTCATTCTTATTTTTCGATTAAATTTAAAATTTGTTATTATTGTGTATGACATTAGGTGAAATCCTTTTTAAATCAACGATTGGCTGAATTGAGGAATGAGGAAACTTTGTCCCTGCAAAATCAAGTCCAGGCAGTTGCCCCCTTTGTGCTACAACAGTATACTGCTGATGCAATAGAAACAATGCAAAGTGATATTTCTTTAGCAATTTCATTGCTGACAAATAGGAAGACGAGGGATTTGATTATGATTCTCAACTCCAAAAGGTACTTCTTCATATTTTATGCCTGAAGTTTCGTACATATACTCATTCACGGAGTATCCTGATTTATCAGATGTCGACTCACATTTGTGTTGCTATGATTATTGGATGGGTTGAAATTTTTTTGAAAATATCAACTAATATATGGAATTACAAGTTTATGTACTGAAAACAACTGCCAGACATAATTGTTTAAGTTCGGTCATAGTTGGACTGAATATAATTTGTTTTGAAGTTTGGAATGTTTTGCCTGCATAACAAAAGACAGAGATCAAAACTTCGATTATTGTTTTATTGTGTAGTGTATGTATGTAGTGTACTAAGATGATGATCTTTTGGTGAATTTCATTTGGTCTATTTCTGTATTACTATGCAACTTGAAAGACTAACGGGATGACATTTTAATGCATGGTTTTCTCTTTTCTTCATTTTTCAAATTGCTAAAATGTATAGGGTGAAGAACTTGCCTTTTTTTTTTTTTTATGCTTGTACGCATGCTTGTTAAATTTTGAAAGTTACTCAACAAACCACATTAAGTATACTAACAGCATTTAGTATGTCACACGCTTTATTTTTGCTGTCTCTTTAGTAGTATCCTGTTGTGTTTGATCTATGTTAATTGATTGTGGTGTTGGGAAAAAATTCAGATTTCTAGACAGACTAGTCAATTCAATAGAGGAAAAGAAGCATCATGAAGTCAAGTTGAAAGAAGGGTTGAAGGATTTGGCTGCTAAACGGATGGAACTGCAAAATACTCTATCTTCTTCATGGTCCAAGCAAGTAAGTTGTGTGCTTGTTATTTATGAGGGGGTAGAATTTGTAGTGTTCAACGGATTTTCAAAATTGTAGGATAAAAACTACCTTTTCTCTCTCTCTCTCCCTCTCTATATATATATATATATATATATATATATATATCCCTTGTGTTCCTGTTGTTTTTGTTGCAGAAGAAGAAAAATTTAATCCCTACACTAGTTTATTACTACGTACACTTTATTGTGGTAAATAGTAACTAGTTCATATACCTATTTAAGCAACCTGGTTGTGTTAAGGCAGTCAATTCACTATTCTAATAATTTCCTTTTAGGTTTATAATATATTGAATATGCCGTGTCAAAAAACATTGAAACATGCAGGTCCCAGTAAAAGATAAAATAATATAAAAAAGGGAATAGAGAAATCTGATCACTGCATCTGTCCTCTGTCAGGATTCTCATCTACTATTATATTGTGTGCTTAGTGAAGTCTGTTTTAAAGAAACAATCACTTTTATCTTATGAACTTCCCGAGAGAATTTTTGCTTGTCCCTACACTCCCCCACCTCCTCCTCCCGCGCCCCCCCCTCCCGCACCCCCAAAAGCAGAAAACACTATAAAATTATGCAAATTCTCAGTTGGGATTTTCTTTCTAGAGTGAGATTCAATTTTTTATAAAAGAGGAACAAGGACTACATGTTGCATGGCAGATAGCTCATACGGAAATAAGAGTGGGTATCATTATCGGGAAAATGTTCTTGTTGCATGACTGATTTACACTTATTTTTTGACAAGACATATGTGATGGTTTTTTACAAGAACATAACAGGGTCAAATTTCCATTTTTCACTTTTAGTTTTTCTTCTACTTGGAGATAGAGAACTGCATATAGCTTCAGTCTTTCTATTTTTTTTACATTTTTAATAAGGAACACAGATTAAAACTCATCTTTCTCTCCATTGTCTTATTCTTAGTTGTTTGATACTCATGCGACCAAAATCTGTGTTCCTGTATGTGACAACTCAACTTTACATGTTTCCCCGGTCTTGTAGATGAGTCAAATTAACTGTTAAGTGAATTTCAGGATGCGGCTGTGGCAAAAACAAAGGAGTTGAAAAAACTATGTGAGAGTACACTTTCTTCGATGTTTGATGGAAGACCAGTTAATATAATTGGAGAGATCAACGCTATTTTGTCTAGTGGCCTTGGAGCATGAGAAAGAGGAATTTACTTCCATGATGATCAAGCTTTTAGGTGGACAGTGGCGGGCCAAAATAACTTTAGAAAAATTTCTTTTAGTTTTTTTCTTTTTTTTACTTTACCTGTTAATTCCTGACAAAGAAAAGTGCTTTGACAATGCGATGCTCTGATAACTCTTGCTGAATGAGGAAACTTTACTCTGCAGTTGTGCCATATTGATTTTACAATCAGAAGATACCAGTGAAGGCAGTGCTTGTGGCTTATTATTAGTCTTACTTTTGAATTCAAGTATGAAAATGACCGAGTTGTTAGTAATGTAGGTGATCACTAAAAAGTTTGAATAATGTTGCGAAATATCTGATTCACTACTATCAACAAGGACTATTTTGACTGCGAGGAATATGCAGGAAACTGAAGAAGTTAAAGCAACTAGCACAAGGCGACATACTGGGTATGCTGCTTGATGCCACTTTGTTCCTTGATTTATGCAATTATTCAATTTGTCCATTCTAACTTGCTTTGTTTTTGGATTCCTCCGACGATGCTTGAGTTGAGTTGATTGGGCAGGACGCTTGCATATAATTAACCCGCACCGTATTTGCATGGTTGGCCCTGCCTCAATAATGGATAAAGTTGTTTCAAAAAAGGTGTGTTTCTGAATGTAATGAAATGTACCTGAAATAAAATATAGCATTGGATGAAGAAAAAATCACTTTCTAGTGTGAAAAATAAGAAGAAAAAAATATATTTTATAATAAAAATTAGTATATTTATAAACTAAAATAAAAATTTAAAGAGGTTATATGAAATTTTTTATATAAATTAGTTTGTTTATACATAAATAAGTTAAGGATATAGTGGAAAGATTTTCTAACAAAACATTTTTCCAACACTATTAGTGAAAATTTAGTATGTTTAAACGGATTTTTCCATAAGAATTTATATGAAATAAAAATATGAAATTAATTTTTTCATACACTTGAGTGATTGAAGGAGTTCAAACTTTGGGGCAAATGGAATAGTATATAACCATTACATGTAATTATTCTTTAAGAAATTATATGACAGTTTATTTTGATTCTCCAAATATAGTATGAAATTATATATTAAATAGGGAATTGTGTCATGTATTTTAATTAGTGATCCATTAGTTCATTAGTGGTCCATAATCATGTCTTGATCGAGCAGTGACCAATTTTGAGGGAAGAAAAAGAAAATAATGAAAAAAATATATAAACGAGATTAGAAAGAGAGAGAAATAAGAGAGGGGAAAGAAGAGAAAAAAGGGACTGAAATCTTTTTAAGTGTATAAATACTTTAAAGTTTTTATATCGTTTTTAATAAAATATAAATTTATTATTTTAAATAATCTTTCAAAATTATAAAAAGTTAATTTTTTTTTTAAATTTTTATTTAAGCAACATGTTTTATCATAAAACATTTTAAATTTTCTTAAAAAACTATTCTAGTAGATTTTCCTATTCAAATATTAAACAAAATTAATTTGTCAGGAATTTAAACCCAAAAAAAATGACTATTTATAGTGATTTAGAATATTATAAGAAATGATAAAATAAAATTATGTAACTTATCATCCGTAGAGTTTCAAATTATATTCACCCTAACATTAATGGGAGCTAGTATTTATAGAAATAAAATCCATGATTTTGTTGAAAAATATAAAATTTAGGTGACATACTATCTTTGACTTGATGGATGTTTTTGTGAAGTGTTTGCAAATGATTATAAAATCAAATAAGATTACATGTAACACATATGATGTAGTCTTTTAGTTATGAAAATGTTTAATCATGTAATGAATATGGAGATTCAAATAGCAAAGCGGGTATGCCTTTAAGAATTCAAAATATAATCCATCTTGACTGTAAAGTCTTATTCAAAAGAACAAATGAAAATTTGCGTTAAGTTTGAGCATGGAGTCTGAAACTGCTATTATTTTAAGTACAATAAAAAGTGGTAGTTCTTGGTTTTTATATTTTAGTGATATTTTGTTATCTTCTAAAATTTTAACATAAAAAATAATCTAATAGTAAATGATTGATAAAAAAATAACCAGTTCAACCGGCTAGTTACACTAATTAAGGAAATGGTTATAACAGACTAAAACAACTTAAATATTTTCAGAGGTGAAATTCAAGCTAACCCTTTCCATTGGCGAAATTCCAGCTATTTCATCCATTGAGTTTTTTGTCACGTCGAAGGAATTAAAAGTTTGCGCCTTATAAGCCAAAGGCGATAAAAAGAAGAGAGCAGAAATGGAGTTAAATTTCTAGAACGTTAAAATGTTAACCAGTTTGCACATCAGGCGGATACGTAGCTGAGAGCAGGTGAACCGTTGAAGCGGGAGATAGTTGTGTGAAAAGACATGTTAAGTGGATCAAGTTCAGTTTCATCTGCTTCACCACTCTCTGAAACAAGCTTTTGAGAAAATGATACAAGATTGTCCACGATTTCAGACATTGGAGGTCGAAATTGCTTCACGGGCTGCATGAGAGGCGCGTAAGTTTTATTGCAACCCCCCAGAAAAAACGAGTGAATATAATTTGAAGAACCAGAATGGCAACATACGATCATGAGTAAATTCAAGTTTAACTTTTACTTTTGTTAAAAACTCTATACCTATATCTATAGAGTCATGATTTATTGACAATCCATTATCCCCTACAACCACTTCCAACTACTAAAGACAGTTATCATGTTAGTGAATAAAAATTAATGATTGTCAAATTTTTTGCATATATAAATGCTAATAAAGTAATACCTGAATGCAGAGGGAGATGATATCAGCATAACGAGAAAGAGCCTTGGATGAAAATGTCCGTTTGATTGCTGGATCTACCATTTGTTCCAAACTGTCACTATCATGAAGCCTTGATGAAGCCCACTTCGCCAGATAGTGCTCTTCCCTTGGCCTGGAACTGTGTTGCATGGAAAACAAAGGTTATCATTCAACAACCCTTAAACAAATGAAATGGAATAAGGTTAGAGAGAAACACGTATACCCATCGAAAGGTTTTCTTCCTGTTAATAGTTCAAGAAGCAACACGCCAAAGGCAAAGATGTCGCTCTTCGTGCTGCCAATTCCTGGTTGGCCATGGTCAGGTGAACTGTATCCTGTATCTCTAATATCAATCTCGGAAGCCTGTTTTCTTCAGTCAATAAATTAATCAGTGAATCTATGTCAATGGCATACTAAAATTAATGTCAAGCAGATTTAAGCTATGTATACCTAGAAAGTGCAAAAGCAATATTTTACCTCTTTAACAACTTCAAAAAATTAAATTTAGTTGATTTGTAAGTTATCTATAAAAAGTCACATATAAAGACATTTAAAAAAAATCATTTAACTTATGGAAAAATATTTTTTATTTTATTTTTCTCTTCCCGGCAAACCAGTTTTCAAGTTGGGTAATTTTTTTCATGAGAAATCATCCAAAAGCTACAACCAAGTATGAGCTTTGAGTAAATGCAACTGTAGCCATCACGAACTTCAGCCACTAGAACCTTGACAGCAATAAATCGCCTATTTAAACATGATACTGATTGTTGCAGAAACATACCCGGTTTTTGGCTTTATTGCTTGTCAGTGGTCTCAGAATAGCCAAGCCACAGTCAGTAACACGAGGCATGAGGTTTTCGTCCAGTAGAACATTGGTAGCCTTTAATTTGCCATGGGCGACAGGAGGGGAGAACGTCGAGTGCAAATAGCTGTAAACATAAGTGTGTATCACGGTTGAGAGTTGAGACAAGATTGCACTTTATATTTAACGAGAAATAATTCTTAGTATAGCAACATGGAACTTACTTCAGGGCCTGACCAACACCTAGAGCGATCCGGAGACGTGTGCCCCACGATAAAGGTTTGTATGCTGTACTATGAAGAGCATCATCTAGAGTTAAATTTCTCACATACTCAAAGACAAGAAGATGTTGTCCATGCTCCAAACAGTAGCCTTTAAGTGAAACAATGTTAGGGTGCTTCAAACGGGAAGCCGTGCTCACGACATCTAAGAACTTTTCCTCTTCACTGAAAGACATGCCCGCCATGTTGATATTCTTCACGGCTAAAACCTTTTAACAAGAAGAAGAAATTACATAAAAAATTGAAATAAAAGTTTTGAAATCAACGTTATTTAAGGCTTATAAGGTACCTTGTTATCAGAAAATTCAGCTCTATAAACAGGACCAAGGGATCCTTCTCCCAGAAGGTTGTCTTCATGGAAACTGTTTGTAACCAACTGAACCTCCGCTACTGTATAAACCTTTATCCTTCCATTGAATCTGTCTCTTCCGGAAAAGCTTTTTCTTGATGTTTCCCCAGTTCTTTTATGAGTTTGGGAAGTTAGCCGCCTTGGACCCAAAAGGGATGCAGCATTATAAGGTGGGATTTGTTGGCTCTCGACTATTGCCGTAGTAGAATCTTCTATAAAAGTGGAGAGAAAAAGAAAAGCACGATCAAAGACGGAAATGGATTTAAAGAACTAATAAATGGAATGGACCCTGACATATGAAAGAGAAAGACTCCCGAAAGGGAAAGAAATTAAGTGAAATTTGGCAATACATGTTTAGTATCTCTAACTTTACACTCACTCACTTTCTACCAATCTTATTTTATATTCAATCATTTTAGTGTTAAATCTGTCTGGAATGAGCAATGTTACTATGAGATCATGTTAACGTTATTCAGTCATATGGATTTTGGCTTTGACTGGGCGTGCCTCACCATCTATATGCTCATGCTCTGTATAAGGTACCTTTGCTCGCACTGATTGGACAAGAAGGCAATGCACTATGGTCGCTTTCGTAGTTCTCCAGTCTCTTTGTATAAAGCTTATTCAAACGGATCGCAATGAGGAGAGCCAAACCTGTTGCCAATAATGTTCCTGTACCGACCATAAAAGCTATTCCTCCAGGACCGATATGTTTCTTCTTTTGTTTCCTTACTCTAATAGGAGCGTAGTTCTCGATGGCATTTGCCTGAGTTATGGGTGGGCGACTAGTGTTTTTCTCAAGGGGTACGTTGTCCAAGGGAAATGCCCAGGGAGGAGAGCCGTCCACGGTTTGGAACTTATTCCCTCCAATCCTAATTAAGAGGTGGAATGTTACTTTCCAATTTGTGTCCATTATCCAGTAAGAAAAATGAAGGTGATTAAAACCAGTAACATTTATTTTTACAAACCATAAGTTTGGTATGGACTGAAAATGCTGGGGAAGAAGGCCGCTAAACAGATTGTCTTGAATGTTCCTGACAAAACAGATAAATTAGAAAACAATAGAGCTGTAGTCATATGTTAGGATACTACCTCCTATTTGGAAGGTCTATGAAAGAAGAAAGAAATACAGCTAATTGATTTAATTCTAGCAGCTGAGAAATCCATTAGTGGTTGTATAGTTTTGTGTTATATATATATATATATATATATATATATATATATATATATATATATGTTTTCGAGTCTTTAGGGGAACACAGAAAATAGTATTGTTAGTGGAAGGTTGCTGGACCCTCACAGTGCCAGCGGTTATATCTATAAACTCTTGTACCTTAGTTCTATACATAATTCTCATTTTTCTTTTCATAATCAATCATACTATGTGAAAAATGTTTAGAGGTAACCTACAAATCAATGAGTGGAAGCTCAGCCAGGTAGGTGACTGATCCGGTGAATCTGTTGTTCTGCAGGAATCTGAAAATAAGCACCAGGTAGGTGACAGATCAAACCAACATGACCCTAATGTATAAATAAAATAAATTACCCTTTATAACAAAAGCCCAGTCTAAGTATACAGATACTAATCTAAGTTCAGGAAATATGGTACGGTTGTACGAAAGAAACTTACAATCTTTCCAGGGTTGTCAAGGACCCAAATGAACTTGGCAGATCACCGGTGAAATTATTGTACGAAAGGTCCCTGATGGTAAGAAATTATCCTGTTACTTGAAGATTCATATCTAACCAAAATAGTCAAGACATGTACAATTTGTGGCCTCACTTTCTCAAGACTAATCTAATTTCATTATAAGCTTTACTTCAGCTAACCTTAGAACGCGAAAAACAACAGCGCCTTGTTCTTTATTATGCATTTCAAGAAAAGGGGAACGATTAAAAGGCATGTGTCATGTCTTTTGGTTTGTTTGTTTGTTTGTTTCTTTTTATTTTAGTCTATATATGTTACACAGTCTTCTCTTTCCCTGGTAAGTTATTAAAAATTGAGATTTAAATTTGTTATTAAAAATTGAGGTTTAAATAAGTTTTAAAAATTGAGGTTTAAGTTGGCTCCATCGTCTATTCTTTTGATCCATAATATTTAAAATTAGTAATATTATACAGAAAAAAAATATCTATGAACGTAAATGCTTTAGGTTTTAATTGGATCAACGATTCCTTTCATTTAAATTAAACTACAATAGCAAAAGACGGGAAGAAAACATACATTTCTTTGAGATTATCTAAGCCGGTAAACACGTTGCCAATGGGTCCATACAAGATATTGTGGCTTAAATTCCTGCAAGATAAATAGTGTGATTATTTCACAGCCATTTGTAAAACTCAACACTATCATAATCAACAAATACGAGAGATGTACTGGTAAGAGCATTCCGTATTTCTATTATGTCCTCTATCAAGCTTGGACTAAAATCAATACTAATGTAACTCACAGGTATGCTAGTTTTGTCATTGTTGACAACGAATGGGGGATATTTTGGCTGAAATAGTTGCAAGCCATATTTCTGAAATAGGAAATTGTCAGTAAAACTCACTGCGAAGATACAGGTGTATACATAACCAGAAAGCATAGAACAGTCACGAAGCAGTAGAAATAAACGAATAGTAGTCTTACATATGTGTGGCATTCGGAGGTAAAGCCACAGGGATTTCCCCAAGTATGCTGTTAAAACTGACATCACTACACAAACCAGAATGATTTGGACGTAATTAATCGCTGATCTTGACAAAAACCATCCCCGCAAGAACTTAAAGCTATACAATTACTTACAGTTGATTTAAGTTCTGTAGATTATTGAGCAAGCTTCCAAGATGCCCGGTAAGGTTTAGTCGTTGGATTTGGCTGCATGAAGAAGAGAGCAGGTAAAATAGGTCTATTTATTAGTGGCATTAAAATATGAATACGAGTGTAATCAACAGAGTCATGGTATCACATGTGTATAACTGATGACGCAGAACATGTTATTCCCGTCCAAGATTCCTCACAAGGATCACTACCGTTCCATCCTTTCAGCGCTAGAGGGTTGTTTAAGGTCCTGTATATATCCTGGAGAGCTGTGACTGTTTATAAAAATAATTACAGAAAATACATAGTTTAGTAGCAGAGTCCCATGCAAATTGTGAGCTGTACGAAAACGAGTTCAATTTCACTGAGAATGATAATCAAGCAAATGGTTTATTATTTCTCATTTGCAAATACAACCCTCACGAGTAGTATGTACATGGATTTTCGATTTTTCTATCTGTATCTAAATGTGTCATGTCTCATTCAAATTAACTCTACGAATTAAACAAAAACGAGTATTCTTGTACTGTTTTGGTTATTCTGTCAAAATTGGTTAAATTGACTTCAGTTTTGTAAACACTAACAAAATTCATTTAACAAAAACTAAAGAGCGAACCAATAAACAGTAAAAAATCTCAATGAAGAGTAACATACAACCACAAAATGTACATTCAGCACGTAGAGACAACGTCGGGAGCCATAGCTTTAGCAATGAGAGTAAAACTCAAATGGATTCATATTGAACTGTTAAGATGAAAATTATACAACGCACACTCTATAAAGCTGATCAACAACTCCGAACTAACGTTCTAACTTCACTAATTTTCTATAATCTCTGTTATACTGCAAAAACGCAAAAGTAAACTACATAAACTCTAGAATCCTAACCACAGAATTTTCTTCCATGTGAACATGAAATTGATGAGATTCAAAGGCAACGCAAATGCACATAACAAATCTATTTAATCAATTTTTCAATAACTTTGAGTGAAAGATTGGTCTAGAACTGTACAAGAATAATCAAGAACAATATGAACAGATATTTAAATCACCGTCAGCGGGATCCGTAAATCCGAAACAGCGAGAAATCAAAGTTGCCGAGACGACAACGAATGCGAGATTCACGCAGACGTAGTTGCAAACCATGTCTTTCTATTTTCTTCTCCCTTCCCAAACACGAAATCGAATTTGAGTTAAACGAAGTGAAGAGAAAAAGAAACCGCGTAAGGTTTAACGAGCGATGGATTAACGAACGAACGAGTTTATTACCTAATTCTTGTTCTTCGTTTTCGCTTGCGAACGATACAGTGATCGTTTACACAGTGCAGTGACACTGCGATGGTTGCTGTTGCGAGAGAGGGAGAGTTTCCCGTGTGGTTCACGAATAAGAGTTCGTTGTGGTTAGTTTGTTTTGGCGCGCAATGCCCAAGTAAATATACGTGTGCCTTCTCATTTTTCATTTAAAAATAAATAAATAAGTAAAAATAATTGCAGTTTAATTTTTGATACTGATGTTACTAAATGTGAAAATTTCAAAATAATCAAATAATTTTTTATACTGATGTTACTAAATGTGAACATTTCAAAATAATCAAATAATTTATCTGTCATAAGTTAGAATGCTTAATATTCATTTGTTAACCAATTTACTACTTGTTTATATGAAAAATGGTTACATTAGTAACATAGATCATATTGAATAAATTAAATATTATTTATTTAACAAAACTACTACACAAGACATTAAAACAAGTAAACATACATTTATCGTATTAAATAGACATGTATTTTTAAAAAAATAAACGCGAATAAACTAAACAAATTTGTTTATTGTATTAAAATTAAACATTTAAAATAAAAAAAAAGAACAAAAAAGTATCTTCTTGTAATATCAATAATCTATACTAACATTGTAATATCTCATTAGTATAAAATTAATAAAATAAGACATTTCATAATAATATCTAAAGGAAGATTAAAGAAATAAAAAATATATTAATAAAGTCCTTTAGGAGTTCAGATTATAAAAATACATAATTTATACAACAAAACTAAATCTGCAAAAACATTCCTATATTGAACACACTAATCATTCATACATTTGTTGCAATCCCATAACTCTTCCTAAGGACTTCGCATTTTTCAGAGGTGACTTTAAACTTGCTTCTTCATATGAAAATTGTGATCATTGCAAAAGAAGAAAATAACATAAGACCACAAAGTGCAAGAGTAAGCTAGTATACAAAAGATTTATCTTAAGACCATTAAGACTCATCAATTATAAGCCATATATAGACAAACTTCCATAATTAACATAATTGCACAAAGACATTTGATACTAATTCAATTATCCGGATATATACATTTGAAATCAGAATCACTAGAGACTTGCACTGTTGGTGGCCTCTACTGCTTGGAGAGTCATTGCTAACCCATTATTATCACAGTTTCACAACAATACTTTCACAATCATATACATCTTTAATCATATTTTTATATTCACATATCAATAATTTCATTTCAAATTCTAAATATCAAACAATAACATATTTTGCAGCAACATACCAAGTCAAGTCTCAAAATACCAACATAATTCATGCATTGCTTCATACATCATATTTTTTTAATTAACTTAGTGAATCATAGGTTAAAAAAATAAGGAATTAAAACTCTAAAGCTTCTCACTTGAGGTATAAATTCTCGCTTGAGTTAGAGTTTCTCGCTTAAGCTAAAGATTCTCGCTTGAGCTAAAATTAAACAAAAACAAAAACAGTTTCAGTGGTTTCTTGACCAAGCTAGAGATTCTCATTTGAGCGACAAGGCTTTCGCTTAAGCTAATGATTCTCGCTTAAGCTAAAATTCGAATAGAGAGCAAAGTGAAATTCTGGTTATTTTTGCTTGAAATAGATTTCTCTCGCTTGAGCGACAAGTGCTTTCGCTTAAGTTAAAGATTCTCGCTCAAGCTAAAACAACAAATTTTCAAATATTCTTAGCCTGCAAAACCAGAAAAAACACAAACCATCACAATTCACATGCACTCAACAATTCAACATATCAAAACACAATTAATGAGCAATATAAACAGTTCATTTCAAAATTTCAACAAAATCTAGCTTCCCTTACTCTAAAGGTATACCGAAATTGAGAAAAAGAAGAAAACCTCAAGGAATTCGAGCATTAAAACCTTCAATTCAACCTAAAGAAGTCCAAAACACAAGAACACAAAAAAGAATGAGGCTCTAATCATGATCAAAGCATAAATTAGCATCCCAAAATAGAGAAAGGAGGTGGAGGTTAAATTATCAACTTATACGATTGTTCAAGTAGATTTGAAGAGGAGTCTTCCACAAACCTAAAACTGGCCTATAATTTAAGAAGAAATGAAGATCAAAAGAGAAAGAGAAAGAACAAGATTGAGTTGGATGGAAAATGCACTTAGTTAAGAGAAGAGAAGAGACAAATTGTCTAAGGGAATAGAACTAAGGCTGTGGTATTTGTTTCTAAAAAAAGTTTTGAAATACTTATATTGATATTCCTCACTTCCAACTACGAATAACTAGAGAAATTGAATAATTTTAAGAGGCTTTTGTGTATATATTTTTTTTCAGTCAAATAAAGATCTACTTTATAAATTAATTAATTTTAATGGTTTCTCGTTCAAATAAGAGGAATTATTCATATTCAATTTATTACAAGTATGTGTGAGATAAAATCTTTGTTGAGTAAAACATCAGGGAACTTATTGATTTTGGTTTAGTATTGTTGTTTTATTTGCGTGAGGTGAATTTTATTTGTGCGAAGTGTGGCTGGGAGAATAATTTATTGATAATAGGGACAATTTCAAGTATACTGTGACTTTAATATGTGACATAGTAAAATTTTTTTAATAGTTTTTCTAGTTTTTTCTTGCTTATCATTACATTTTCTTAAGAAAATCCTCTTTTCTTAGATAGTGTTTATGCACAAAATGTAAAATTTATCACAAATCTCAAGTTATAATTTACATATAAAAAAACATATTATTATCAACATATAAAGAATAGTCTCTGGATTATTTCTAAGATATTTCATGACAATTGAATTGGGCTATTATCAATGGGCCTGATGGGCCCATCTCGAAGCACATTCATGATCAGCTCGCGTCTTCGTAAGCCCATTGTAGTTTTTGTTGGCGATGGATTCATCACCGGCGACGAGAGAGAGAGAAAACGGTTCACAAGGAAACGAGGTGCAAGAAGATGACTACATGGGTGACCTTTCTCAGTTTCTTCCTTCCGATGCTTTCGACCCTCCCAAGATTTCTTCATCGAAAAAGGTTACTAGTTACTTCACCGTTTTACCCTTCTCCGTTGTCGTTTTGGTTCTGCCATGGCGTATGAATGACATTAGGTCTTTAACTTTCCCCCTTCCCATACCCCTGCAGTAACTTCACATGGTTTTACAATTTGGTCTTGGAATTTAAGTTTAAGCTCTGAAAAGTTGGTGCTTTATTGCTAACAAACAGTTTCATAACATTATCAGTTTGGTTTCTGTTCACAGTTATTTTATTGGACATTCGTTTCCGTGGGTGAAAAATTGATTTTTTATTTTTCTTAATTTCTGCAAATTTGTGTTAGATGGTTACTAAGAAGTTAGTTTTGCTTGCCTGTAGTAGTCAAGGTTGCAATTTTGTCTCAATCCTCGATTTTGGAGACAAATGTAGCTGCAATTGCAGTTTTGGAGACTTGAGAAAACCGTGTTGTGAAGTAACAATTGTGTTTGCGGACGGTATTTTAAACTTTGGGTTTATGTGTACGTGTGTGCATGTTTCTGTTTTTTCTCCCACTTTATATATACCCGCACTAGGCCGTGTACAGAAGTTATGTTTTCTGAAAAATAAGAGTAAATATTTAAATTAAACCTTGAAGAAAGGTTTGCTCAACTTTTTAAGTTAGTTTTTTTGAAGAATTTGAATTAAAAGTTGATGTAAATGCACATTTGTAGTGATCAAATTGGTGTTCATAGATACATCAATGGGGTAATCGGATGACTATTTTAAGCTTTGACGGTCATTGCTGATGTCGCTTGTATCTTAAGCGGACCAAATTTGAGTAGTAACTTAAAAGAATGAAGTATGAATACTGGAAGCTATTTTGTTTGCCTTTCCAAAGAGTTATTGCCAGATGATTAATTTTCCTTAGCCTTTCATTTTACAGCTTACAGTTACCATACAAAGTGATACTAAATCGCTTTATTTCATGCAGATTTCCAGCAAGAAAGATCCTTTGGTCAATCCTTCAAGGGACCAGTTGAAATCTCTAAGCTGGCAAGAGCGGCGAAAACTTGAAAGAGAAAGGAAGCAACAAGAAGAGGATGAGCAAACATTAGCAAAAGTTGAAGCTCCAATACCACAATCCAACATTGGGTTTAAGCTTCTCAAACAGATGGGTTACACTCCAGGTTCTGCCCTTGGCAAGCAGGGCTCAGGCAGGGCCGAACCAGTGGGGATTGAAATTCGGCGGTCCCGAGCTGGTGTAGGACTAGAAGATCCCCACAAGGAGAAGAGGAAAAAGGAGGAAATCATGATGAACAGGAAAAGGAGGAAAGAAGAGGATCTAATGAAAGAATTTGGGTTCAGGCAGAAGTCACAGTGGCAGAGTAAGAGAGTTATAATTAATTATAATAAGGCAAAGGCTGCCCTTGACCAATTGGAAAATAGGGAAATTGTTGAGCCACAAAAGAATGATGATGATTCAGAGGTTGAAGAAGAAGAAGAGGAAGAAATAACAGAAGAGGCACGTAACTTAACCATAACTTTTTCACTTATATTTCTTTTGACCCAGTTTTTGGTTCTCATTATGTTTATTGCGCAAAATAGTATGGAAACGGAATACAAAGTCTCTCTTTTTTACAACATTCAGAAATTGTTGCGATTCATTTGTTAATTTTTTGAGCTCATTACTGTTGAACTTGGTCTAAGTATTTTTTGCAATTTTGACGGTGTTGGTGACGGGATGTAATGGATGCAGGAATTAAACTCTGTTTTGATGAAACTGAGGGATGAATTTAACTATTGCCTCTTCTGTGGATGCAAAGTAAGTAAGCGCTTGATTTATTTCTTGGTAATCAGTAAAAGTTCATTTTAAGATATTTTTATCAGATGAAATAGCATATCCAGTATGATTGAGAAATTAGAAGCCTCTAACTTTGATTGCATTTTTTTTTTCTTCCTTCCTATTTGTTCAGTACGAATCAAGCGAAGCCCTTCTAGACAACTGCCCTGGAACCAATGAAGATGACCACTAAATTGAAGATTTCTGATGTGAACAGTGGACATGATCAGATTTGTTGTGTTGTCAAGCAAGTACTGCAAGCTTTCAATGCTTACGTCAATGGAGCTGGATTAGCTTCCATCCGGTGGGGCGGTGGGCGATGAATGGACTTGTAGCACTTCTTGTGTCAATATTCATATGAACTCAGATAGGAGTCTGCCTCATCTTCATCTATGCCCAGGGAGATCGTGCCTGCCATATACAGAAAATGGATTGATATACAGTTTGTGAAACTTTTCAGTTCATATAAAAAAATTTCAGTTGTTTAAGCAGAAAAGTTTTAAATTTTAGACTCCATATATAAAGATTGTGACCCGAGTTGAACATGACATGGATGTTACATAGTATCAACCATATGTATGGTTGTTATTAAGTGTAGAAATTAGCCATCTCTCGAAAAATTAATTATATAAATTCCTTCAATCAGACTTTATTATAGTGAACTTTTTTTTTTTTTTGAATTTTGGTTACCTGGTATTACCTACAAAATAACGCTAAAAATTTTAAATTCAGAGGAATGTATAAAGACGATCTGGGATGCAAATTTTTGGTTTAAGGTTGGAGGAGGGGGTGAGATATCACTCACATTATGCCAATGATTTTTTACTTATTGCAGATGTTTCTATAAATAACTCGTGATTGTTAAACGCTGTTCTCAATTTTTGAGCTTGTTTAAATTTGAAGGTAAATTTTCATTCGCTATGTTAGGTGGATGATCAGTTTTTGCTGGCAGTTTCTTTTCTTCATTGAAATATTATCGGGATTCCTTTTTAACTCATGGTTTTGCCTGAATATAAATCGAAGAGAAGTGGCTACATGGAAGCCTTTCATTGTATTCATTTAAGTGTAGACTTGCCGCTTTAAAGGGTAAGTATTTGGGAGGTTTTATATGCTGAATTAAGTATTTCTCTTTAGCCCACTATATTGTGTATCTCAGTTTGTTGGTATCAGGTGTGTCAGCAAGCCTTAGCGGTTGAGTATTGAACGTTTTGACATCTTTAATCTAAACCTTTTGAACAGGTGGATATGACAATGTTTAACTGAGAAAAACAGTGCATGGTATAATCTCGTGGTATATAGATTTGGTTTGTTGGATAGAGTGATTCCAAAATATAGATGAATCTGAGTTTGTGTGCAGGAGAGACTTCTGTAATATGAAATCTGTAAGTTGTGTTGCTCCCTTGTGGTTCTCTATTGGAGTGGTCTGGTGAGGGGCAAGCTAAGTTCTGGAATGATTATCTATTGGTGTTTCTACTCTAATATACACTTTGTGCAGATTATATTAAATTGCAAAGGATCAACATGCATCTTTAGCAGGTATGTGGGAATGGAGTGACAAGGAATTTTGCTGGATATGGAGTTGACATAGGAAGAGAAGTGTTTCCTTGAAGATACCTGTGATGTGAACGTCACTAAGTTTTGGAAGTGCCATGTTCTCGTGCAGGTGTCAGTTTACTTGTGGATATTTCGTGAGAGTTTTTCCTAATAACTTGTCTACGTAAGAGGAGTGTCTTATCCAATTTGCATGATGTAGATTCTGTTTTCTGTACCAATCATCAGGACGATTTATGGCACTTCTCTTGCTCATTTTCTCATTAGTAGTTCTCATATTTATGTTTGGATGGGTTTCTGCATGGCTCTACTTCATAAAGTAGGTTAAGTTAATAAATTTTATGCAAATAGAAAGATTATCTTATATTTCATTGCATTATGTCATGTTGACGGATAATATATTATTTTAAATATAAGTAAACTTTCATTGCTAAATAACTCACACCATTGTACAGTTTTAGTAATAACTTCAGAACAAGAGAATGTTTCTCTTTATTCTAGCTCATTCCACCCAGCAAAGAAGATTGAAGGCACAACATACATGAAATGAAAAAGGTAACTGACATTACATCACTATGATTCACATAGCTTTAGTTCAAATTGGATGCTCAGGTCTTACCCTCTGTCAGCTAGTATTTCTAGATAAAGTTCTCATTCTCAACTTCTTCCTAGCATTCTGAATATAATCTGAAAAAGGATCTTGTTCATTTTCATTGTTGTTGTTGGTACCATTATTCACATGATCTGCATATGCAGGATCTCTCTGGCCCTCACGGCAACCAATGTTTGAGTTGCTCCTGATTTTATAATTAGTACGTTGAATGTAATTAGAGAAAGTGTGATCATCACACAGTGGTTTCTCACCTTGTTTTTCTGTGGGGTACGCTCTAACATTCACTACCTCTGACTTTGTTGAGAGTTTCCTTTGCCATGAAACAACGTTGTGCGGTTGTGGTTCTATTGAAGCAAGCTTTGCTCTCTGGCCACTACGTGCCTTTGAAGTTGCTGAATTTTTATTCCCCATTGATATTATGAGTTCAAAATCTTCGAGGGGATGACTAGTTCTGAGATATTTAGAGAGGAGCAGTTTGCAATTTGCAAGAGGTGCAGAAACTTGGTTTTATAGTGCGTGAGATTTGCAAGACAATGATAAGGAAAGATAGTTTTGCAAAAGCCATGTTAATTATTAACATGCTATTGTTGACCGACCCTAATGCTAGAAATCCTTCCAATTTTTTAATTATCCATTCCAATATAGCTGTGGGGTATATATGAGGAATGCTTCTCTGAGGAAGTATTGCCCCGATTAATTATATAAATTTTAAAATAACATACTAAATAAATTAATAAAACGGGAATAAATATAAAAGGAATGGAGACTGAATATATATTTAAGTAATGCCCACATTTATATTTTGGCCAATTAATTTGAATATTCTCTATTCCGGACATATGGGAACCATTCCGGACAGTATAATTTATTAAACTGTCACTAAATATATTTAATTTATTTATTGCTTTTTTTTTATTTGTTACTCCACTTTTTCTTTTCGTTTTATTTTAGTCTTCCTTGTATATGTCTGGTTTCAATGTAATGATAATAGCAGCAGTTTCTAATTATAAAATACCAAGCCAATTGCCACAGTTTTGTTATTGTCCCATTGAAAAATAAGAATAAATATAAACAAGATAAATGATTAAAAAAAAAAAGGAAACCGAAAATGAAAACGTTGCAGAACGAAAGGTTAGAAGATTAGTCGGGGGTATTAAAGTGTGAAACTAATTTGCTTAAAAAATAATTTCCTTTTTTAAAACATCATTATAAAAGTAATTATTTTTCCAAAATAAACTAAAACCAACAAATTTTTAGTCTTACAATATTTTTGAAATACAGTTAATATGATCAACAATAATTTAATCTTGGGAAAATTATTTGGCTATAAAATAATGTAGAAAGAGATTAATATTTAGGGAGAGAATTGATAGAGGATCAATGGTTGAGAATTGCATAAAAAGAATTTCAGTTTTCACACTGTAGATTCGATCCATGTTTTATTCTGCACTTTCTTTGTTCTGTTTCTATTGATTATATAATATGATAATCTTTTCTTCTTTTTTGACTCAATTTCTTAAACTTGTCTTTCAAAAATCATCTTCTCACTTGCTTTTTCCACTTTAATATTTCCGATTAACAATTTATTTCAATGTTCTGGAAGCTAAGAAGTAACAAACCTTCTTTTTCTTTAATTATAATTTTCGTATCTCTATTTATTGTTATTAATCAACAATTTCATTCTTGATTCTAATGGTATCACATATATGGACTTAACCTTTGAAGAACAATAACTTGGCAAGTAAGACAATTATTTATTAACTATAACAAGTTAAATAATTTACTTTTAACATTCCTTTTATATTAGACACCATGTAATATAATCAGTTATATATTATGAATGCTTTAATATCGTTTCATTCAAGAACATAATTTTCTCAAATACTTACAAAATTGTCATCTTGTTTTTATTTTATATTTTATGTTTAAAGTGGTATACAATTTTGAAATAAAATTCTCATTATTATATACAAATATTTCCAAAAGATACATTAAACTTGTATTCAGATACTCTTGTAATATCGTCTATTGTTCAATTTACATTCTAAAACAATACATACTAATAAATATGTATATGTAATACATATGATGGGAAAGCTTTGAGACTAAGAAAGAGTTTATACTTTTTAAATCCATCATAGTTGCATTTCATCATATTCGAACAATTGTTTAAATAAAAAATATTTATCATTTGAATTCGAATAATTTAATTTTTTGTTTTTTGTTTTTCTTTTGACATATAGCAAATAAATTATAATATTACTCTTATTATTTAGATTTCAGAAATTATGAATTTGATTTTACGTAATTTTAATATTTAGATTATCCTATAGTAATGTTAATATTCAAATTCATTTCACACTAAATTAAACCATAAAAAAATGTATTTTTTTATTAAAAATTTGCTTTAAAAGATCTTTACATTTTTAAAAATTTAGTTACTAGAAAAATATTTCAGTACCCTACTCAAACTATTATAACAGTTGTAATGAAAATATATACATCATTATTCACTACTTATTCTTGAAGCTATTTATTTTTTAGGCAAGAGGTCAATTGTGGTTTTTTACTAGTCAAATTAATTCTTTATTGAGAAATTTTACTTTTAATTTATTTTTTCAATATTAAAAATGCAACTTCAACAGATTAAAGCGTACCACAAGAAAAATGATACAACATAATATGTATTTTTATGAAGGAAATTTTTAATTAATAGTTCTTTTACTTCTACCATAAATTTTAATATTTATATTTACTTTATTTAATAAAAACTGTTAATAAAAGGTAAGTGGACATATGAAATTTATAAATGAGTTCATATTGAATTTAGTTGAAATAAATATAATAAAGAATTCTTTATTTAGTGATTAAAATTAAAGAAAAAATTAAAAGCATATTATTAAGAAGTACTTGTTCAAATATTCTAGACTATCTCTAAATGAAAATTTGATTCTAGACTATCTCAAAATGAAAATTTGATGATAACAAAATATAAATAAATAATATTTATAAATAGATCATGAACTTTCTAATATTCGTTTTGTATAACAAAGCTATGATATAACAGTATATTTAACTAAGACTAAGTAATGTTTAACTTCTTAAAGCTGTAAAGAATTTATCTTATATATTCATGTTCATATAATAATCAATTTGGTTTAAGATTATCTTTGTCTTTATAAATAGTATCCACCACACTTTCTATATACAAGGAAACAAAAGATTTTAATATTATTTTTTGTTTGGACAACTCAAAATTGTATAATAATAGGTATAGAAACTCTTTTGTCTTTAGCTATAATTTTGTTTTTCACTCCCAGAAGTTCTGGATTCCAACCGTGGAAACTCACAGGACCCCAGAACGTTGTCGTTTTGAAGGATGGATGTACATAATTGTGCCTGATATTATTGTTAATAAAAATTATAGTAATAATGAAGAAGTAAGCAAGTAAGGGCATCCAGAACGTCGTCGTTTTGAAGGATGGCTGTACATAATTGTGCCTGATAATTGTGCCTGATATTATTGTTAATAAAAATTATAGTAATAATGAAGAAGTAAGCAAGTGAGGGAATCCATCATGTGCACACTTTCAATTACTCAAAATTATATATATATATATATATATTCAACCAAATCAATCTTAAAAAATGTTTCTTCATACATTTTAGTATTTTTTTTTTCTTTCAGGTGCATGTAACGTAACTTTCATGAAAAATAAAAAAATACAAAAAGTCAGATACACGCTTGTCTTTTGTTTCTTATTTTGTGTCGAATTATCTATCAGCAGTTAATTGATTTTAAATTGCTTTTTAATTAGTTTTAAATTCTTGTTTAATAGTTATTATTTGTGAATAAACCAGGTCAATAACTGGACCTATATTTTAGGGAGTATTTGAGCTATTTTCTAGCTCATGTATTAGTCTGTTATGCCATTACTTTATCTGTGAGTAATGGAGCAGTTATTTAGTTTCCATTGGTTTCAAATGTGTAATCAGTTTCAGTATTTAATAACAATTTTCAAGTACAGAATTTCAGAGCATATCTTACTTGTTAAACGTTCACATCTGGTATCAGAGCCAGGTTTATAGGGGCCTGAACCAAAACCAGAGTTAAGAGAGAGAAACACCAAGGGAGGGGCTAAACCATACATAGGGAGAGTGTGAGAGAAACACTTAAAGTGAGGGGTTTAAACCAAATATTGGGTGAGTGTGAAGAGAAACACTACGAGAGTCAAAGACAGAACAATGGCAGATTCTGGAAAGTATGTGCAGCCTGCTATTCCCAAGTTCGATGGACACTATGATCATTGGGCAAAGTTGATGGATAACTTCTTACGATCAAAGGAGTATTGGCACTTGGTGGAACACGAAATTGCAAACATTTCTGATAAAATGAATGCATCTGAAGCTGAACTGAAGACATTGGAAGAACAAAAAATGAAGGATTTGAAGATAAAAAATTATCTCTATCAAGCAATTGATAGAGAAATATTGGACACAATTTTAAATGATGAAACAACCAAAAACATTTGGGATTCAATGAAGCAAAAGTTTCAAGGCTCCACACGAGTCAAACGAGCATAATTACAAGCATTGCGCAAAGATTTTGAGACATTACATATGAAGGAAGGTGAATCAGTTAACTCCTACTTTGGTCGAACACTGAAGGTAGCCAAAAACATGAAGGCATGTGGTGAAAACATGAAAGAAAATATCATAACCGCAAAAATCTTGCGGTCAATGACTGCAAAATTTAATTACGTCGTTTGCTCCATCAAAGAATCCAATAATATGGATATTATGACCATTGATGAACTCCAAAGTAGCTTACTCGTTCATGAACAGAGAATGTTGCTCACTCTTGAAGAAGAACAAGTCATGCAAGTCATGACTGATGACAAAAGTGGAAGAGGACGAAGCAGAGGATGATCTTTCAGAGGCAGAGGAAGGGGAAGACAATCATTCAACAAAGCTGAGATATAGTGCTTTAAGTGTCATAAATTTGGACACTTTCAATATGAATGTCCTACGTGGGGGAAGAAGGCCAACTATACTGAAGTAGAGAAGGACAAAGTAGAAGAAGAAGATGAGCTTTTATAATGGCCACTGCAGACCTCAATGATGGAAACAAAACAGACTGGTTTCTTAACTCTGGATGCAGTAACCACATGAGTGGTAACAAGGATTGGTTCTCAGAATTAGATGAGACCTATCGTCACAAAGTGAAACTTGGAAATGACGCACGAATTACTGTGATGGGAAAAGGCAGTGTTCGAATTATTCTACATGGCATCACACATGTATTTTCACATGTGTTCTATGTTCCTAAACTCAAAAGTAATCTATTGAGTATAGGACAATTGCAAGAGAAGGGATTGATGATAACAATTCAGCACAACAAATGTGTTGTTATTCATCCTGATCGAGGACAAATCATGGAAGTAAGTATGAATGGCAACAGATGTTTGTTCTTTCAGCACCTATTGTGTCTACAAAGGCAACTTGCCTTCAAGTGAACTTGAAGCAGGATTCTCAATTGTGGCATAATCGGTTAGGACACTTGAGCTATGATGGCCTCAAAATGCCTGTCTCTAAACAAATGGTGAAAGGGTTGCCATCAATCACAACTCCCAAAGATTTGTGCACTCATTACCTGGCTGGAAAGCAGCACCACAATGCCATGACAAAAAGGAGCTTATGGAGGGCATTAAAGAACTTGCAACTTATTCATGCAGATTTATGTGGACCTATTCGACCAGTATCAAGCAGCAACAAAAGGTATATTCTGAGTTTTATTGATGATCTATCAAGAAAAACTTGGGTATATTTTTTGAGTGAAAAATCAGAAGCATTTCATTATTTTAAAATTTTCAAAGCATTGGTTGAAAAGGAGACTGAAGAGAGCATCTTATGCTTACGAACAAATAGGGGAGAAGAATTTACATCCCAAGAATTTGCAGACTTTTGTCAGAATCATGGAATTAAAAGACAACTTACTGTTGCTTACACTCCTCAGCAGAATGGAGTGGCTGAGAGGAAGAATAGGACCATTATGAATATGGTTCAGGCTATGATAATAGGAAGGAATGTCCCAAAAATATACTGGCTAGAGGCAACAAAATGGTGTGTCCACATTCTCAATAGAAGCCCCACACTAGTAGTACAAGATAAAACTCCTGAATAGGCATGGAGTGGAGTGAAGCCAACAGTAGAGTACTTCAGAGTATTTGGATGTCTAGCTCATGTTCACACACCAAACCAACAATGAATCAAACTGGATACCAAAAGTAAAAGTTGCATCCTACTTGGTATTAGTGAAGAATCAAAAGCATACAGGTTGCTTGATCCTATAAATAACAGGATCATAATCAGCAAGGATGTTATTTTTTAGGAAGGGAAAAATTGGAATTGGGAAAAGAATGATCAAGAGAGCCATCAAGACAATTTAGATCGGAGAGATGCAGTGAGCAGCACTAAAATCAATGATGCAGAACAACAAGATGCAAAAATTTCAAGTGATGACTCCATACAAGCAGAAGCCCATAATGAGCCAAATATTCCTGCAGCTGAAGCATTAGTTGAAGGGAGGGCCAGAAGGAGCAAACAACAACCAATCTGAATGGCAGACTATGACAAAGGAGAAGGTCTTTCAGATGATGATACTACAACTGTAATGTTGGTGACAGAAGATGATCCAGTTACATTTGAAGAAGCCATCAAGAGATGCCATGAGAAGAGAAATGGAGGCAATAGAAAAGAACAAAATTTGGGAATTAACTGACTTGCCGAAGGGAATGAAACCAATTGGAGTAAAATGGATATTCAAAACAAAGCTCAAAGAAAATGGAGAAATTAACAAATTTAAGACAAGATTAGTTGCTAAAGGGTACGCACAACAATATGGAATGGACTACACAAAAGTATTCGCACCAGTCACGAAACATGACACCATATGGATAATACTCTCAACAGCTGCACACCATGGTTGGAGCATTTTTCAGTTAGATGTGAAAAGTGCTTTCTTACATGGAGAACTAAATGAAGAAATTTATGTACAACAACCAACTGGTTTTATGAAGATTGGTGAAGAAGAGAAGGTATACAAATTGAGAAAGGCATTATATGGACTCATACAAGCACCAAGGGCTTGGTACAACAAAATAGAAAACTATTTTCTACATAATGGTTTTGAGAGATGTCTCTGGGAGCACACACTTTTCACCAAATCAGTTGAAGGAGGTAAACTTTTAATTGTAAGTTTATATGTAGATGATTTGATATATACTGGAAATGATGTGAGCCTATGCCATAGCTTCAAAAAATCTATGATGTCAGAATTTGATATGACTGACCTAGGAAGAATGAGGTACTTTCTTGGAGTGGAAATTTTACAGGACTGAAAGGAAATTTTTATTTGTCAAAGGAAGTATGCCCAGGATGTACTGTCACGGTTTGGGATGAAGGATTGCAAAGCTGTCAAGAATCCAATTGTTCCAAGAACAAAATTATCCAGAGAAAATGCAAGGACCAAGGTGGATGCCACTTTATTTAAAAAAGTGGTAGGTAGTCTCATGTATTTGACAACAACTAGACCATATCTTATATATGGAGTCAGCTTGATCAGTAGATTCATGACCAACCCCATTGAGGCTCACTGGACTGCAACTAAAAGACTACTAAGATACTTGAAAGGAACTACAAAGCTTGGGATATATTACAAGAGAGGAGAAAACACTAGTATAATTTCCTATACAAACAGTGATTTTGCTGGAGATTCAGATGATAGAAAAAGTACTTCAGGATCTGTGTTCTTCTTAGGATCTGGAGCAGTTTCTTGGTCCTCTAAGAAGCAACCAATAGTTACACTATCCACAACAGAAACTGAGTATATAGCTGCAGCCTCTTGTGCATGTCAAAGCATTTGGATTAAAAGAATCATGGAGACTTTTGGTTTCAATGAAGAAAATAAGATTCTGATGTTATGTGACAATAATTCAGCCATTCAACTATCCAAGAACCCAGTTTTTCATAGAAGAAGTAAACACATTGATGTTATATTTCATTTTTTAAGAGATCTTGTTAAGGATGGAAGGATTAATCTTAGTTATTGCAATACACAAGACCAAGCAATAGACATAATGACCAAACCACTTAAATTGGAACAATTTTTAAAACTTAGACGCATGCTGGGAATGGTTGAAGCACAGGAAATAAACTAGATGCAAGTATTTAGTTTAAAGGAGGGAATATTACCAGTTAATTGGTTTTAAATTGCTTTTAATTAGTTTTAAATTCTTGTTTAGCAGTTATTATTTGTGAATAAACCAGGTCAATAACTGAACCTATATTCTAGGTAGTACTAGAGCTAGCTATTTTCTAGCTCAAGTATTAGTCTGCTATGTCATTACTTTATGCGTGAGTAATGGAGTAGTTATTTAGTTTCCATTGACTTTAAATGTGTAATCAGTTTCAGTATTCAATAACAATTTTCAAGTACAGAATTTCAAAGCATATCTTACTTGTTAAACATTCACATTATCTGTATACAAATATATGGTATAAGAACACTACTTTCTATCATGTGTTTAATTATACATATGTTTATATTTTTCATTTGATACTCATACACTACTATAAAATTGTGAAATAATGATTAAAGTTATGTTTGCTTTTAATGTATACTCGATGATATCTATAATTTGTTTTGAGGGATATGTGAAAATTGATCCAGGGAAGAGAGAGAGGATGAATCGATCTTCTCATAATAGAGAAGATTTGCAGAGTAAATTACAGTATTATATATTATTTTACAAATTTATCCCTAACTTTTAATTAATAATTTGTTTATTATTATAATTTCATTTACATATTTGAATTAAAAAATATTAAATATTTCAATATTTACAGATTATAAATTAAATCAGTATAAACATAAAGTACTTCAAAATTTTACTGTTTATTTTACCCATTTAATTTTTTCAAACTCTCCCAAAATTTTCTGCTCTAAAACTTTTTTTCATTTTTATTTTCCACAGTAAAATTTTTTATTTTCCATTTTCGTTTCCAAAACAAGCGCTACATTAATGGCCCACTGCCTCAATGACTTTTTTATGCAATAGTAGCCGAAAAATTTAGAGAATGAAACATACAAAAAATGAGAATGAAAGAAAAGGTTGGTGCTAAGTGAACTTAAGAAGGATGCGTGGATTTATTGATATGTATTCATTGCAGTGCTCTGAGTCTTGCAGACACAGAACCGAAAGCATTAATATTCAAATAGGTAGGTTTAAGATAGTGTTAGACTGTGTTCAAGTCGTAGTGATAGAATTTAGATTCTCTAAATTTTTTTGTTGTGCTTTTATTTTTTATTATGCTTTTGATTATCAATTTCACGTTTTAAAATATATTAAAAAAATATTTAAAATATCAGTACATTATATTTTTAATATTCAGTAAAAAATAATAAAAAAAATTCAGTAAAAGTAAAAGGATCTGGACTCATGATAATAATAATAGTGCTAAACTCATTGTTAATCACAGTTATTGATACAAAGCTATAGAAACTTTCTTGAAAAAGACAGAAGAGTTTCTCCTTATTATAGCACGACAGCATGGAAGATTAAAGGCACACAACATTACATTTTACTGTAAAATCCACATTGCTTTATTAGTTATCTTTGGATGTTCATGGTCTCATTCACCCTCTTTTGAAGGAATAAACATTTCTAGATAAAGTTCTCATTCTGAGCTTCTTCCTTGCATTCTGAATATAATCTGAAAAAGGGTCTTCGTTTTGGTTCTTGTTGGTAGCCGGAGCCACATGATCTGCATGTGCAGGGTCCCTCTGATCCTCATTACACCCAATGTTTGAGTTGCTCCTGATTTTATACTTAGTACGTTGGATGTAATCGGAGAAAGTGTGATCATCACATAGTGGTTTCTCACCTTGTTCTTCTGTTGGGTACGCCCTAACACTCACCACTTCTGGATTTGTTGAGTGTTTCCTTTGCATGGAAACAACAACATACTGTGCCTGTGGTTCTTCGAATGAAGCAACCTTTGCTCTCAGTGCCTTAGAAGTTGCTGAGTTTTTGTTCCCCATTATTGATATTGCAAAGGTTGACGAGTTCACAAACTTTGAGGATCACTACTATAAGGGTTTTTGCAAAGAGGTTTAAAAGATGAGAAGATTGTGGGTTAAGCACACTTTGGAAGAGATGAAAAGGGTTGGTTTTATAGTGTGTAGATTGGGGTGAAAAGAGAAGAAGGGTTTGCAGAAGGTGTATATCTTTCAATTAAGATAAGATTCTTGGCCACACCATGTGAGACTTTCTTTTTTCTTCTAACTTTATCCTTTGAACCCACCTGATTGTTGGGAATATGAGGGCAGTTTCCCTAATCAAGAATGACCCTTTCAATAGGAAGAAGCCTTTAATTTTTTTTTTTGAATTAAATATGTTTTTGGTCTTTAGAGTTTCAGTGAATTTTTGAATTGGTCTATCTTCGAAACTTTATACCAATTTAGTTATTCATCTTTAAAATGCGTGAATTTAGTCATTCTTACCAAATTTTGTCAAGTTTATTTGACATTTTAAACGTATTTTATGATAATATTTGAGTTAATTTTGAAGCGAAAATGTGTCAAATGGTGTAAACAATTCAAATATTATCATAAAATGTACTTGAAACGTCAGATAAATTTAACAAAATTTGGTTAAAAGATTAAATTCACGCATTTTTAAAGATAAATGACTAAATTAGTCAAAAGTTTTGAAGATAGACTAATTTCAAATTCCACTTAAACTTGAGAGACAGAAAACATATTTAACCTTTTTTGTTTTTTATAAATAAAAGATGCAGTTAAACTAAATTTGATAGTTAAATATAAAATATAAAATATTTGAGTGAATTTATATAAACATGAAGAATGAACCTAATAAGGTAACAAGGCAAGATTGATTGATATATTATGATTGAAGTTATTTGAAGATAAAAGAAGTGAGGAGTGTTTGGGCGGTAGCATAAAGCAAAGAGTGTGTGGTTGTGAATATGGGCAAACAATAGAAAGGAAGATGTGAAAGATTCAAATATTCTGTCATATTTTCACACATGAAGATTTCATTCTGGGTACTCACATATCTCTACTCAATTGGATATATTATGATCATTTTCCACCGTCTATACATTAGTTTTTTCTTTGGTCAAGAGTAGAGCTCTTTTAAGGAACCATCTTCTATTGGATTTTTCACATCAGTATTATTTTGATGCCTCTATCATCTCGATGAAATTTAAATTTGATCTTCAAAAGATTTGCATTCATTTCCTTGTTTTAATTAGCTTTATATGAAATCCTTTCAACGTTTTATTTTCTTGTTAAAACTAGTTTTAGACGTGTGACGCACATGTGGTTTTTTTTTTTGTTTTGTTTTTTAATTTGGGTTAAATATTTTTTTTCCTTAACTTTTAGTAAATATTGAAATTAGTTTCTCTTCCAAACTTTAACTTAATTTAGTTCTCAATTTTTTAGAAATACATGGATTTAATTGTTTTTACCAAATGTTAAGTTTTTTTGATATTCTACACGTGTTTTATTGATAGTGTTTGATGCATTCTCGCTTTAATGTCAGCTGAGATGTTATCATGAAATATATTTCAAAAGTCAAATAATCTTACTAAAATATGATTAAAAGAACTAAATTCACCCATTTCTAAAATTAAGGGACTAAATTAGTTCAAAGTTTCAGAAATGATTAATTATAATTTTCAATGAAAGGTAAGAGACAAAAAATATATTTAATTCTTTTTAAATTGTAGTAAAAAACAATGAAAATATAATAATTATTATATTTAAATAAATAATTTATTTATATAATTATATTTAAATATTATATTTATGTATAATAATAAAAGTAACATTAAGAATTGAAAAAAAAAGAATGTTAAAAATTAAATATAATTATTGAATAAAATCATTACATTAATAATAGCAATAATAAATGATAAATATATTACAAATTAAGAAAGGGATGTGAATTGATTTTTGATTTTTTTTTTCAAAGTTAAATATAATCATTTTGATTAAAACATTTTGTTTCATTCAAATTATAAAAATAAATTAATATTAAAACTGATGTAAATAAAAGTAATAAGTATAATAAATATTTTAAATAAATATCAATTCAAAATTTGCTGAATAATAATTATACAAAGAATTTAAAATGAAGTATATTTATTGATTCAAACAATAATATAAAAAACAATAGTAATTATAATATTATTGCCAATTGATAATTAAAGAAAACACTTCAGTACAATATAAATATTTATTAGAATAATAATAATATTAAAATTAGTCATTAAAGAAATAAGTTAAATAATTGATGAAATCAATTAATTGGTGAAAAATTTTAAAAACATATGAAATAAAAAACAATTCATTTATAATTAAAAAATTCAAAACAATCGAATTAATCAGTTAATTAATAAAAAAATTTAAAAACAAATCATATAATTATTGATTATAAAAACAAATTTAAAATAATTCAAATTTAAAATGAATATTACCGGTCATGTCCAAAATAAAATAATTAATATTTTAAAATAGATAAATTTATACAAATTTAAAAAAGAAATAACTAAAAGATAAAAAAATCAAAATATCTTTTTAGAATTATGTAATAGAGGTTTTCTTCGGTTGTGTGCGAGTAATTTTTCATTTAGTTAATATATCATTCGTTTCTTTGGTTGTTATAGATGTTTCATTCGCTGCGGTTTCTTAGCAAGAAGATGTCCTCCCTAAGTGTTACGATTTCATTTTTTCTAGAAGTCTATCTCCACTTAATTTGGAGAAGGTAAGTGAATTTTTATTTGGATTTCGTGATTTGTTTATATAGGATTTGATAATCCTTATTTGTAAATCTTATTTTAGAATTTTGTTATTGTTTTTATAGTATTCAACAGTTTCACCATTTTTAAAAGTGAAGGTTTAAAGACGGTTTAAAAACTCATTCTTTTTTTATTTTTTGAGAAGTATTTTAAGGATAAAAATGTGATGGGACCAAGTTTCAAAACATACATCTCGAATTCATGTAACATTGATCCTAATGATTTTCCTGGGATCAAAACATTGATGAACTATCATTTATTATCTTTAGATGGATTGTTTTGCATGTTGAAGTGTGTATTTGATTTGAATTTGAATAAAGTTCAAAAAATCATTTTATAGGTCGTGTGTATGTTTGTATACATTGTTTTTGTTGAATATAAGGCTTGGGATTTATCTTGTGTTATTATTTTGTGGCAAAAAAATTCTTAAGTTTTAAGAAGGCTTTTACCGTGAACGGGCCAACTATTTATTGATTGGATCGAACTAATTCCAGAATCCGAAAAGGAATGTGCTCAATATTGAATTTGAGGAATCCCTACTTAGGTTGAGAAAGTTTAGGGTTTCATATGAGATTTTAAAATTTTATGATTTGGATGATGTTAATTATGTTGCTACCTATTTTTTTGGTGATAGGTAGCATCTATGACACTACTCCCCCACCACACCCCACCTCCACCACCATGTTTCTCCGCCACATCTACGACATTACTCCCCCACCACACCCTACCACGACCACCATCTTCCTCCCCCACCACCCACCACAGTCCCATTTCTCTGCACTACTCACAAGCCCACACTACCAATGCATTCAATTCACACACACCCCACATCTGTTTTTGTTGTTATAGAGGGACAATTTCGTAATGTTATACAAAATATGCGCAGATCACCTCAGTTTTGGGTGGATGAATTAAACCCTTCATCCCCGAAATTGACGCTCTTATTTCATTACATATCGCAAAAACCGGACACACTCTTTGCATGAAATATGTGCTTGCAAATTCACTTGAATATTGCAATCCATTGAAAGGAATACTACATTAAGTGTTACAATTCAAATTTTTTTTAGAAGTCTATCTCTACTTAATTCAGAGAAAGTAAGTCAATTTTTATTTGGGTTTCGTGATTTGTTTATTTGGATTTTGGTAATCCTTATTTGTAAATCTTATTTTAGAATTTTGTTATTGTTTTTATCGCACTCAATAGATAATTCCACTTTGTTTAGAAGTCAAGGTTTAAGACGGTTTAAATACTCATTCTTTTTTTAATCCTCTTAGGAACATTTTAACAACAAAACGGCGATGGAGCCATGCTCCAAAGTATACAATATCTCGAATGCATTGTAATTAATCCTAATGATGTCCATTTCTGGATCAAAACATTGATGAACTATTAGTTATTATTTTTAGATGGATTGTTTTGCATGTTGAATTGTGTATGTATTTGATTTGAATTTGAATAAACCTTAAAAAATCGTTTTATAGATCGTGTGTATGTTTGTATACATTATTTTTGTTGAATATAAGGCTTGGGATTTATCTTGTGCTATTATTTTGTGACAAAAAAATTCTTAACTTTTAAGAAAGTTTTTATCGTGAAAGTGCCAACAATTTGTTAATTGGGTCAAATTATTTTCAGAATCCAAAAAGGAATATGTTGAATATTGAATTTGAGGAATCCCTACTTAAGTAGAGAAAGTTAGGGTTTCATATGAGATTTTAAAATTTTATGATTTGGATGATATTAATTATGTTGCTACCTATTTCTTTGGTGATAGGTACTTTGAAATGAAGGTGGTTTACCTTAGATCGGGATGAAATTGATTATCTTAGTCTAGCATATTTCTATGCTCGTTCAATGTGTGTTTCCTTTCATATTTTTTTCATCCTTTAAGTGAAGTTTTCTCCATCAAAGGTGAACTTTTTGATTATTTTTTACATCCTTGGAAGGAATTAGAATCTTCTAACTGTTGTAAGATGCGATTATGTTCTAAAAAGAACGAGAGATTACAAAGGATGAAGATAGCAAAACGACAAGGAAAAATCTTAAAGAGAAAAACCTTTTCAAAAACTTATTTTACAACCTTATTTATAATATATCATTAATAATCTAATAGTAAAATTATTCTTTTTACTTTAAATCTTTTTATCATAAAAATATCAATTAATAACTACCAATAGTCTCATCAACAATAATTTGTCATGATTAAAGTTCTAGTAACTAGAAAACACAATGAGAACTATATATGTCAAAATGATCAAAAAAAATCTTACAATCGCTCTTTTCTTAAACATTACCACCAGCAACTCTTTTTAATAAAAAGATATTTAATTAAAACATAAAACTTAAGGAACAATGGAGTGTAAAAAAATAATGGGTTGGATAAAACAAAATTGGGTGAAAAAGTAAAAGAATTGAAAAACTAAATAAAGTAAAGGAGACAAAAGTATTTTTATTGAAATATTACTATATCCTGAATGATACCCACTCAAACACAAAGACAAACTTTTGCTAAAGATACAAGAATTTCTGCTTATTCTAACGCACTTGCCACAACAACTAAGATGAACTGCAGAACAACACATCACGAAAGTTGAATGTTTTTGATCTTACCCTCTTCTGATGGAGCTATTCCTTCTGGTTACAGTCCTTAACCTCTTCCTAGCATTCGCAATAAAATCTGAAAAATGATGATCTTTTTCATTTTCCATGTTTCTGTCGTTGGATTCACTGGCCACATCCACAGGAACAGCGTCGCTATGATCTTCATGGCCTCCGATGTTTGACTTGCTCCTCATTTTAAATTTTGAATCTTTGATGTAAGAGGAGAAAGTTTCATCGTTTCCCAGTGGTTTCGTACCATGTTGTTGTTCTGCTCGGTGCCCCTTTGGCCTTGAAGAGAAGTTTCTTCGGTTTGGAACAACATGGTGATGGTGGCGGGGTGGTTCTTTTAAAGCAATATTCGCTGCATGGCTGCTATAGTTTGCGTTTGAAGGTGTTGAGCTTTTGTTCCCCATTTTTGCGTAGTTTTCTGGAAGGGTTTTGAATCAGTATTTGCTTCTGAAGGAGAGTTTTGGTTTGAAGATTGTGGTTAAGTGCTTACTTGCTAAAGTTGCAGAACAATAGCTTGGTTTTTATAGTGATTTGAGCATTGGTGTGAAAAGCATATATTGAAGAACATGGGACAGAGAAAATAAAAAGATGTTATGGACTGCGTGAAAACCAAACAAACAGTTTCTGCAGAATCATTGTCTCATGGAATATGTTAGGTGTAATTAATCGGATGAAACTGTAATTTTATTTCGATGTGAGAGTTTGATACTATTTTTAAGAAGGTACCAATTGAATTATAATTTTTAAAAGGATACTTTTTAAAAATAAAAACTAAATTGACACAAATGAATATCAAATTGACATATCTAAAGAAAGTTAGTATTATGGAACTAATTAAATTTATGCGCTTACCAAAATTAAAAAAAATAAAATAAGGAATATATCTTTTAAAGCAATATTATGTACTTTATATACTTTATATTTTATTTTTCAACAAAAATAGAACATAAAGTATTTTTATAAATAAAATTCTATACTAAATTATAATATAATTTTTACATGTTAATTAGTAGTTGAAAAGAATATTTTAAATGATTTTTATATATTATAGAAATAAAATATTTATAATTTAATGAAATTAATCTTATTAAAACACTTTAAATAAAACCTTTAAGAAAAAAAAACATACTAAAAAAATTCTACGTATGAAGACAAAAGCCCTATCCAAAGTTTGAATAAATAGTGAGTTGTAAATTGGGGGCATTAGGTTGCCATTGCCACCGTGTGCCACTACAGCATTTTTTTCATCATGCTTTCCTTGTGCCCCTCACGTATATCAAACAACCCTCTATTTTCCTTTTGTGGACACAAATTAGGGTTCAATCAAATCACATAAAAGAAAAAAAAACGATTCTTCTTGAGAATAACACGTTTTGGCTGGCTAAGTGCATTCTTAAATCATCCTATTTATAGAATAATTATCTAATTTAAAGCAAAATATATCTTGAGTTGATGAAAAAAATCTCAAGAAAATATACCATGATAATATTTTATTTTATTTTTCTTGTAGAGTATAGTATTTTACGAGTTTAACCATAAAAATTATGATAATATAATTATGATTAGATGATAGAGTAACATTGTTTGCATAATTAGAACATAGGTTATTTGATACACAAAAACAATTTTGAAACTGTCTTACATTAAGTGTATTTTTGGATTAAAATATATTAGGGGAAATAGAGCTTATGATGAGGATATGATAAAAGGAACATGTTCTTTTACAAGAACAAATTCTTAACAAGATTAAATAAACAAAATTTTAGCATATGCTTTTTCTTAACATATAAATATATATTCGATCCTAACAAACATGAACAAAAGCTTTCGGCATTCTTCTCCTCTTTCATTTCACACCATAGCTGCTGCCACGTTTTTGCGTTTCAAGTTCAAGGTAGCTACACTATTTTGTTGAACCTCTTTTGGGATCCTTTGCATTACTATTACTTTACTACAACTTTTATAACAAATTTAGAATATGAAACTTTTTTTTTTTCTCAAATACATGTAACTACCTTTAGAAAGCTAGGAAGTATATTTTAGGATTATTAAAGAATTGACTATACTCAATTTAATTTTGAATAAATTGAATTCAATTAATTTGAATATTTGTTCAAGTTAAGTTTAACCACAAAATTTACTTAAAACGTCTGCATGGTTAAAACTTCTACAAGTTAAATGAACAACTACGAAAAATAAATGAAAAGAAAATTTTTAAATACTTTTTTTGTAAGCTAAAATCAACTTCTCATAAGCTAATTTATAAATATTCTTTCATATAGTTCTTCACTTCTTTTTCTTAACAAATCTTTGAATCAGAACTGCTTCTGGCTTTTTCTGTTGGGCTGATAACTGTGCTACTGTAATGGGGGCAAATTCTTTCTGCACCTCCAGATTTTTCGTTCTGTACTTTGATGATTAGGAAAATTCTTATTTTTTCTTTTTTTTTTGGATCATATAATTTGAAAGTTATTTTTAAAAAAGAAAAAGACTGCTGAATTATATAATCTAAAAGTTAAAATATTTGTAAATTATGTAATTTAAAAACTATTTTGTTAATCTTCTCCAATTTCTAGTAGTCATTTTTAAGTTTCTAAGTTTGTAATTATGCAATCCAAAACCTTTTTGAATCATGCAATTCTGGACTCTATCCAAAAATTTCTGGATTGCAAAATTCAGAAGTCATTTTTAAGTATGGGAAACTTAATATTCAGGGAGTGCAGGACGAAAATACATAGGTGTAGGAAGAAAGACCCAGTATAAAAAAGGCCATGTTTGCTCTAATCTTATCTTACAAAATCGTTCACATTCTTGTCAATATATATATATATATATATATATATATATATATATATATATATATATATATATAGTTACTGATTAAAATCTAATATTATAAATCGCACATAGATAATAAAGATTTTAATATGAAGCGCTTATCACTGAAAAGATTACAACTTTTAAAACTTTGAAAGGAGGGCAACACTAAAAGGATTTACTCTAGAAGTTCTAATTTTTGCTCTTTTAAATAATTATACAAAAAGAGATCAAATTACTCCAAAAATATTTCTACCCCATCATTCATTTTTCTTTAAATTTGACAATTAAAAACGAAATATTTTTCAAACCATTAGATCATAAAAAACTATAATTTCATCAGCAAGTCTAAAGATTTTGGGGTGACTAACATTACCAGTTCTTCTAGATGCAATACAACATTAAAAAGCATTCAGTGGAATCTCAGACCTAGATGCAAGAAAACATTAGTCATGCCACATTCATCAAATGATCCATGTCTGAAATTTCCACAAAAATAAAACAAGGATACCCATCTTGCTAAAAAGTTCCAATACCAAGATAACAATGTCTGAAAAGTTCCACAAAACGAAACAAGGCTACCAACCTTGCTCACAACTTCAAACAAAATAAGAAAGTTTCAATTTTCAAAGTTCCACAACCAAAGGAAGGATACACTCACCTTGCTGCTAAGTTCAAAGAAACCATAAGTGTTTGGTAACTGATCAAGAAAGCACAGATTCCCCTCATTACCATTATTATGCATATGATTGCAAAGAAGATCTTTAAAGTGACCACTGAGAAGACTCACAGGCCCTGGAATCCCCAAGATCCATGTAATGCCTCCTACCCTGATGTGGCAGATCAAGCTCACCATGAAGATGGCCATGAAGAGACGGCGAAATTTGGCCTAGGCCGAGATCAGGAACACCCTCCGGCGAGTCAAGGGCCTTCAGGTACCATGAGGTGGCATGTGGAAGTTGATGGAAGCCTGCAACCTGTGAGGAAGCAGCAGTGAATTGTGCTATGGATGTCCCATTGAAATTCAACAAGTTATTGTTATTGTTGTTATTGTTGTTCAGTTCAACACTTGGTTGTGTGGTTCTGGAACCCCATGTTTGATTTGACAGAAGAGAGAGAGCACAGTTTGAGTCGGTGACTCCGGTGTAGCTTTCCACAAAAGGATGTTTGGAACCAAGGAAGCTTGTTCCACCACTTCCTGATCCATGCAGGAAGAATTCAGATGGTGTGTCTGAGCTCTGCCAGGTTGCAGCATGATTTCCAGGTAGTGGCTCGGTTGATCTTGGAGTTGGCAAGGTGTTTCTCAATGTAAGCTTTGGATATGAAGCAAATTCCATGAGAAAGCCACCAGCTCTACCATTGTTATCTGCTAAACATGAGTGAAACAGTTGAATGTGTTTTATAGGCAAGGAAGAGCAAAATCTGAAATTATTGATACGTCCTAGGATACATTAAGTGTGTGTTTGGTTTGGCATGGAATCCCGAATCCATGTTTTGGATGCAAAACATGGAAATTACTCAAAGTAGTTTCAGTTTGGATTTGGATTATGAATCAACATTTGACTTGATCCATGCCAAACCAAACATGCACAAAGCACATAAGGAGGTTTGAAATTTATGTTCTGATAATTTCTAACCAAAAATAGGGGAAGAAAGCCTGCCATAGCGAGAGGTTAATATGGAGCTGGGTGGAGGCTTTCTCCGGCGCTCATTATGGCCGGCAAGTCGCCGGCGGCAGCTTCGCTTTCCTTGATCAAATTCAGAGAGCAGATGAAACCTGGGCAAGGACTAACAAAGAGGATATTACCATTTCTGAAATATATATATATATATATATATATATATATATATATATATATATATATATATATATATATATATATGCCATGCATGCTATAAAAGATAGTATGAGCAGACACAAGATTTCAGAAACATAACCAGGTTTAAGTAGTATGCTACAAAAGAGAAAGATTGCTTCTTATCAACATGCAGGAAATGTTCATGCATTAGATAATGGATAACATAATTGGCAACAGAACCAAAGGTTTTAAACTCAGGGTTGCAATGGCATGGGCTACAACTCAACTTTAAGTTCAATTAGTAACCAATTAGCCACAAATATTGGATATTCAAAACCATATGTGTGTCTCAATGCACAAGAGAAAAAATAACAACCCAAGTCTTTTTCCCACTCAAAGGGTTTCAATATGTACAATATCCATAAACCAGGATAGCATTCAAAAATTCACAACATTTTTTAGTTGTTAAATATCATTTTTCAAAATAACTGATTAACATCCATCATTTTCAGTCAATAAGATTAAACATGAAATCACTTGGCTGAGATTTCCTTTCAATAGTTGTATGAGATCCAAGATCAGTGAAGGTGTATGAGATCCACCATTATATTAGAGCACAAATTCGTATGTATGTTTCAATAGTTGGAAATTTTACAAAGGGTACATCTTAATCTGAAAATTTTAGTTCTTCATGAAGAGAATCAATCCATAAGATATCTCAATCCAGAACAGTAGCAGAAAAGTAGCAATTTGCCATCATGATAACCTTCCACTTACACACATGTCAGTATCATTTTGCCACTAAAAACATCCCAAAAAATGCCCTGTAACATTTGTTGGCACAATGAGTCACTGAAGAGAAAATTGATTTCAGATCTAATCAAGCTTGAACTATTAAACAGAAAAGGATAAACAGTTTTTAAGAGCTGAATCAGAATTCAGGTGCCATAATGATAATCTTTATTGAACAATAAAAAACACAGAACAATCCCTCCTCTGTTAACATCTAACTTCCAAAAGATATCAGTCTCTTCCTCACTTTCGTACCCTCTTCATATACTAGATTAAAAGGGGGAAACCTTGGTAACTTCTTTTCTATTCTATGCTATCATTTATAAGTCACAGTAACAATAGGTACATCAAATCCAGAAACATGAGCCATTCTAGAATCAATTAGTAGCATCAGAAACCAAAAAACAAAACAAAACTTGCAACACTTCACTTCACACACTTAATTTATGAAGAGAAGCGCATGAATCAACAGTAACAAAAGAAACTCTACAGAAAGCAATCACAAGGAACAAAAAAACAGCTTGCTGAAAGCCCTGAAATTTGTAAACAAGCAACACTTTGAAAATAAATGCAAAATATATAGTCAATAACCATGAAAAAGTAGATGCACCAATTTGATGTTTACCTTCATCAATGGAAAAAATAACTGATTATTTCTAACATTGAAACTAATCCTAGCACATCAGTAAATTAGAGTGCCAATTAACTTTTTTTTTTCAAAAAAAAAACAATATTAAAAAAAGCACTCAAAATAGAAAAAAGCACTCAATAGGAAAAGCACTGAAAATAGCAAAAACCAAGATGCAAAATGATGAAAGTAAGCAAAACTGGTAAAAATAGCAAAAAGCAAAGCAGGATGTAAGATGATGAAAGTAAAACAAGAAGACTACCCAATATAGAAACAACACCAAAAATAGCAAGAAGCTAAAGAATAAGAAAAAAAAAAAGATTTTTTTCCTTTATGAAGTCAATAATAAACAAAAACAGAGAGAGAGAGAGAGAGAAAGAGGGTAACCTGCTACACTGTTGGCAAAACCTCTGTTCCAGACCAGCCACAATGACCGTTGGGGACTTGGAATGCATGGCACAAACCTTGTGCCTAGAATAGTAAGCTTTGGCTCCACTCAGATCTGCATTGCAACCCTGAACCTGACACCTAGGAGGCTGAACCGGTTGCACTGAACCACCTCTTCCCTTCTTTGAAGAAGAAGAAGAAACCCCAGCACTGGTTTTGGCCCCTTGAGTGGTTGGTGCAGCTGCAACACTGACATCCTCAAAGTAGATTTTCTGGCCAAATTTCAAGCCATCAAGTGACTCAATGGAAGAGTTGGGTGATGAGGAGGAAGAGGGTAGTGCTACTTTGCTCACTGAACCAGAAAAACTCATTCTTGCTGCTAGCTTCTTCTGCTGCTGATGCTCAAGCCTCCTCTAGCTACCCATTTCTATTTTTCTTTATTTTTCAAAATTTATATTAATCTTTTCTATTCTTATTATTTTTATCTATATTTTAATTTTAAAATAATACATACACGTATTTATTACGTGGATGAAATAAAATACACAGCTATTTTCTTAAAATTAAATGAATTTATTTATATAATTCAGGTTATGAACATTAATACTTTACTTTGAATTATTTATATATTTACGTATGATATTTTAATATATTTGATTAATATTTATTTGTGAAATATTTAATTTATAAAACTATAATATATTTTTATAGTAAAAATATTTTTTTATTTTGAGAATAATGTATGTAAATTTAATTTGAATTTATACTAATAATTATATAATTATAATGTGACATCCCATTTTTAATAGATTAAACTGCTAAATAAAGTATCACAAAATTATAATAACGAGAAGCACTTAGATGAACATAAAACGTAGTAAAGGTAACTGTTACAGTCATCCAGAAGTGTACTGTGAAAACAAATTTGGACATACCACTATGCCATAAACAACATAAGAGAAAGTTAACAGTCATGCAAAAGAAAAGCTCCTAGAGCTAGAAATTTCAAGGGCACTAGGGCCATAGAATGCTCCTGAGAGTCACACAAACAGGTCCCCTAAGCTATACCACTGCTACCACCGGGCCTGCTCCCAGAACTTCCTCCATCTGCTCCCACCAAGGGTGATCATCGCAAAAGAGAAAACACAACAGGAACATAAACAGAAATGCAAGGGTAAGCTAGTGTAATTTAATCTTATCATGACATAACGGACAAGTACTTAAACATTCCTTAACATGCAACACAATAGACACAGAGCATCATGTTATAGCAAACAAGCAGGACATTATGACTCAATTATCCGGATAAATATACCAATATCAGATTCATTGGACGCTTGCACTTGTGGTGGCCTCTATTGCTCTGCAGAGCCATTGCCAATGGGTTTCACCCTACCACGCACAAGGTTAGCCTTTAAACGTCTAAGGCCATTATCCTGCCTGTAGACTAGGGTCTCCCGCTACTCTCACCACTTGGGTCAGTTTACTCTACTTGAGACTCACTGACCCTTTAGAGCTTCGGGATGCGATCCTTACTTGAATCCATACCTTAATATATACACTACACACCACCATGAGGTCTCCCCACGAGGCTCATGAAATTACGCCTATCACACAACAATTTCATGTTCCTCGTAATACAACCACCAATTATTTTCTCAACATTGAATTCCCATGCACTTTCTCAACCAACAAAACATAATCCCATACAATACTCATGCTAACATACAGAATTTCAGTGCATACTACCCACACAACTCATGCAATTACACCAAAATCATACATATTCGAAGTAAATAGCCACCCCCAAGTAAACAGGAATTAAAACACAAATCTGCATTGTCCTCGCCTGAGCCGCCGCGACCATCTCGCTTAAGCTAGGTCGTCCCGCCTGGGCGAGACCTGGAACAGTGGCCCTCTGCTGACCCTCGCCTAGGCGAGACCAGCTCGCCTGGGCGAGATCGCCTTTCGCCCAAAAATAAAACTCCCCGCTTAGAAGAGGATGCGAGCAGAGTACACCAGGTTTTCCTCGAGAACTCGCTTGGGCGAGTCACTCTCGCCTGAGCGAGACAACGCATCGCTCAAGACAAGAGCCCTCCGCCTGGGCGAGTCGCTCCAGCAGAACCTGGGCGAGTTTCTGCTATTCTCGCCTAGGCGAGATGAGCTCGCTTGGGCGAGAATATGAGGTCCCGCCACTGTTTCCCACATGCAGTACCAAGAATAGTCAACCCAAACCACGCAGTTCATTCATACATGAGTACAAGCATCCTTTAAATCATTTCAAGCATTAAACAAAACTTAAACACACCACATACTTCAAAACACAGAAGAATCTAGCTTCCCTTACCTTTTCTAGACACGAGAAAAGAAGCAGCAACCCAAGGAACGCAACCAGTCACAACAACTCTACGGACTAAACTGGTGAGCTGAAACAGAAACTCCAAGACCCAAAACGAGAGTAAGAAATGGAACCCTAACCGCAACAAAACGCCCAACTGGAAGAAGGTGGAAAGAGAAAAGGAGATGCTATAACAGATTCGGGGATACTTACCAAAAAAGAACACTGAGCTAGCTTGAAGATGGAGTTTTCTCTATGCCCTAGCAGAGCTCCTTGCTTGAGATGTGGGATGGAGAGGAGGACTGTTTCTGAAAAGGTGACAATAGGCAAATGAGAAAACTGAGTGGGTATAGAGGGTTCCTTAAAGGGCTGGTCTTGGGCCTACTAAAGGGCAGGCCCAAACTTCTTTGGGACAGCAAAAAGGGGCTTACATATAATGTTTATAAGAATTTTTAAATATTTTTTAATATGTATATCTAACATATATTAAAATTCAAAAAAATAAAATATTTATATTAAAATTATGTTATTATTAATTTAATTTTTTTTATATTAATATAATAATTTTAATCAATGTAAATAAAATATATTATTAAAATTTTAAAAATTAAACTAAATAATAATTTAAAATATTTTTAATTTGAAGATTTTTTTTAAATGTTTTTAAATTTTATTTTCTTAATTTTATTAAAATTTTTAAATTTAATGAATGTTTTCATTCTCATCAAATTTTATATAATATTTTAATTTAAAATTTATATAATTATTATTTATTTATAATATTTAATATGAAAAAAATAATTCATTTTTTAATATTGAATTTTTAGTATTTTTTATTTTTTTATTATTTAAAAATGAAATAAAAATTTAATAAATTTTTTATTTAATAATTTTTATTTTTATTATTATAAGAATTGCAAGACATGTCCCGTCCCGCACCATTGGGATTTAGCTATCTGATCCGTGAATACAGATTAATATTTCGTGTTCAGTTTTTAAAAACTGCAACTATTGAAAAAAAAAAAAAAATATATATATATATATATATATTTTTATATATATATAAATATATTATAAAATGTTGCATGTAGTGTTTTTATAATGTATATTTTCTGAGCATGTTAAATAATTAAAATATTTTATGATATTTAGAAAGTAAATTGTAGAGCAACCAACTATATAATAAGTGTTCATATCTTTTAGATCTACAGTCTAATAGGTTTACTGTCTCGTAAAATGAACTTATCATTACAAAAGTTCATTCGTTTTAAGCACAACAATCAAGAAAATATGCACTGTCCACTTAAATATTCCAACACAAATATATACAAAATAAAGCTGCAAATCCTTATAAAGAATGTTCAACATAGTTGAAACTATTTTCATAAACCAATAAAATCTAAAAAACTAAAATATCTAAGTACATAATTAAAAGAACCTACAACATATTAATGTGATGTTATTACTAATACTCTCAAATCACATAAAAACTATGTGATTTCGAATTATCACATATTTATTATCTCAATGAATCTTTATCTAAATAACTCTATTTTTTATAATAGATTTAATTAGTCGGATGATATTCAATTTTTTTCAAATGTATCAGTTTAGTAGTCATTTTTAAAAACGTGTCAATCCAGTCCTAACTTTTGAAAAAATGTCTTAACCAGGTCTCTTTCAGACAAAAATTACTAAAATCGTTAACTTAACTCATGACTTTTACCACTAAATTTTGATATAAATATCAATACTTAATTTTGTAAGTCATTTTAAATATCAATATCATTAACGATGTTAATATTTTTTTACTGAAAATAACCTAATTGATACATCTTTTTAAAAGTTCAAACTTAATTAACATTTTTTTTATAAACATGTATCAAACTGACACATCTAAATAAAAATGATTATCATCCATCTAATTAAACATTTGATGATATATGAAAAAAAGTTAACACAGACATATTCCATGCTTCATTTCTTTCTCAATTTTATTCTTTAACTTTTGATGTCTTACTATTATTACTTTTTTATTAATTTTATGTATAAACTCAAATAAATGTTGTAATTATCACTTTTGTACTTCGAACCTACTCATATTCAAAAGATTCCGTTAATGTGTACGTGGACGGTTATAGATGTGAAAACTATTATTGGAATCTTAAATTTGTTAAGGTAGCATTATCTTTATCATACCTTAAAAGAAAAATATTATAATGTCTTGAATAGTACTATCTTATGTATTAAAAATTTTGGATAAAACTAATTAAAGTCTTTATAGTTTACTTTAGTCTTTCCTAATATTATATTACATTTTTTTTTGAGAAATTTTATTTTAATAAAATTTATTATGTTTTTACTTTGAAAGAAGGAGAGAGAATAAGTGGTAGAGTTACATGTAAAGATAAAAGAAAATAAAAGTTACTTAAAAAAAGTTGTCAGTGAGATGTGTCTGTCCAAATCCAAGGAGAACACAGGTGAAGAATGCATAGACAGAAAATGGAGCTTGTACTTTTTCTTACTATTTTTTTTTTTATATTTATTGTTTCCTTTATATTAACCACTATTCCTTCTTTATATTCTTTAATATCAATGGTACTTTTCAAGACAAAAATAACTTAATATTTAGTCATTTCATACGGTAAAGTATTGATATATTTATTTTTAATATAATAAAATAAAACTAGTATTTGATTTTTAATGATTATTATGTATTTATTATTGTTGTCGTAAAACTCGTGACAAAACACTTCTCTCGAAATTAGAATGAAATACGAAGAAAATGGGTTCCCTTTTCATTCAGTTTATTTTTTGAATTTTTAATGATATGAAAATATTTTAATTAGTGATAATAATATTTACATTAAAAGTACCATATAATTTAATAGTTTTTTTTGCATATATTCATTTTTTTTACCATTTTATCCGTATAATGATTATACTAATTTTAATAATTATTTATACATTTTTTAAAATTTTTTTATTTGTGACAATTATTTTTCTTACTGTAATAACTATTTGTTATTACAAAATATGTGTATCCATCGGTTATTTTCTGTTAGTGCTTTTGGTGTCTCTCACCAACACAAACTAGGTAAAAAGTTATTGCATGACGTTAACACATCTCTCGTGTCAAAGTGGGAACTGTGTCTGAAAATGATGTTACCAAACAAAATAAAGAATACTATATCTTTCTTTTCTGGATCTTGTTCGAAAATTTTAAATCAAATTCTTTATTTTGAAATTTAAAATAAATAATTTTGAAATGGTTTACTTTTTTTTTATAAATTTATAAAGGGGTATTAAATAATTTAAAATAATTACGAACTAAAAAAAATTAAATAAGAGAACAAAAAAAAATTCAAATTTATAAAGAACAACAAATTCAAATTTAAGAGACTAGAATATATATTTTAAAATTAATTTTAAAGTAATACATGCATGAAAATTAAATTAATTAATATAAAATTATGATAAATAAAGATCTAAAATAAATTATAAAAAAGTAAATACGTCTTTTAAGTATTGATTAAAAGGTATATAGAACCTAAGGTTGTCTATTACATAATATAAAATCTGAAAACCTGGTTTTCCATATTCGTTTCATATTTAGTTGCATGTATATACAAGGTTCTCGAGTTATAT
>Ga0214544_1001175_pt1 | contig 53029 bp, 25 predicted proteins | sample CNSS3metaG_FD_160074 | JGI IMG/M metagenome (GOLD analysis project Ga0214544, IMG submission 160074) | Root nodule microbial communities from cowpea collected in UCLA plant growth center, Los Angeles, California, USA - CNSS3 | ecosystem: Host-associated > Plants > Roots > Nodule | place: USA...
CATAGTTTTCTCTCAAATTCTCCTCTAAAGCAGTGATCCCTCTGTTACCTCCATAGTTTTGATCCTCCTTCTTCCTTTTGCAATCAGATTTTGGAAAGAAACTCCTGCAGAGCTCCTTGTTGATTCCACTCCCAACTTCCTTCCTCAAAGTAAGTCAATCCTCCTACGTTTGGTTTTGTTTAGCTTTGAATTCGAAATGTTGTCTCTGTTATGGGATTAATCATAGATTCTTCCTCTCCCTGTGTCTTGGTGATGAAATTCCTTAGGCGAAAACACCAGAAACTCATCCTTGTCACTGCACAAGTTGTCGCTTAGGCGAGCAAGTCTCGCTTGAGCGAGAGACACTCTCGTCTAAGCGAGACAGCTTAGCTTGAGCGAGAATTCGCTTAAAGTCTGGGTTGTTCTTTGTTTCGAGCCTCGCTCAGGCGAGAATGATCCGCCTAAGCGAGAAGAGCCCTTTCGCATGGGCGATATCTTCTAGCTTGGGCAAGAACCACTGCAGTTGAATGTTTATTTCTCTGTTTTAATGGATGAAGTTATATCTAAATGTTAAAATGTGAAATTAGTTTATGATATGCTTGGATTGTTGTGGCTTGTAACATGTGTGGTGAAATTGCATGAATTTGGATTATGAGAAGAGGTGGTTGAACTATAATTTCAAAGGAAATTCCAAGGGGTATGTTTTACTGTATGTAAGGACATAAGGACTCATTATTGGAGGTATCCCAAAACTCCAATAATCATTCATGTTAGATTGAGCATAATGGATTATGTCATGAAGAGTAGTAGGAGGTCCTAGTCTTTGAACTTGATCAAGTCTTAAACGAGAAGGGAGCTTACCTTGTGAGTGGTTGGATGATAACCTCTTGAGGCCAAACTCTATAGGCCAAACTCTATAGAGTTTGGGAACCATCACAGGTGGGCATGCCACCAAGAGGTTCAATGTCACTTACATAATAAATGAGAAAGATTGTATGGTATTTATAACTGAGTTGCATGTTTCTTTTAATCAGATTAGGTTACCCTTTATTTTTCTCAGTGTGTTCTGTGTTTGGTTCTTTTCTTGCAATATCACTATGGTGTGAGCATATACAAACTTAGGTGAAAATACTCCCCTCATGGATAGGAGTTAAGTCAGTGGTGTGAGATGTCCAACAGTAAGCTCAATCTTGTTTAACATTTGGATTTTTTGATAACTCTTTTCTAGCATAGGTTGTAGGCTCAATCTTGTTTAACATTTGGATTTTTTGATAACTCTTTTCTAGCATAGGTTGTAAATATAGTTGGTACTTATATGATTATTTTGGATGACTGTATTATTACCCTATATTGGCCTATTCTTACTATTTGTTTTGCTTGATCATAATATAATATTTTGTTTAGTAACATTAAAACTATTAAATGAAATGTTACACAAAATACTCAACTTTTTAATAAATATGTATTTTTTAAAAAATATACTTTTTTATTACTAATACTAATAAAAAATTAAGAATTTTAGTTCCAAAAAAAGTTAATATGTAGATGAGAATATGTAACAAAAATGTATCGGAGGATAAAATTTCTTAAGAAAAATAACAATAAACCACAATAATTTTTCTTTCTTTCTTTTTAGATTGTTTCAACGTGTGTATTTATCATTTTTATTTTTGTGCAAAGGTTACAATGTCAACCTAATATTTGATTTCATAAGTGGTTGTTTTAGTTAATGATGCATATGTTATTTTGGTTAACTTCACGTATATAGATCACACTCATGCATTGATATTTTATGGATTTAATAATCCTAATTAAAATAGTCTAGCACGCCCTTTGTGAAGCCATTATTGATGAAATTAATTTAAACGTTTTGTTAAGAATAAATTTATCGACGAAATTGCTTTTCATTTTTTTAACTCTTAATACACTGTTACGAATACAAGTCTTATAGATCAAACCATGATCACATGTTCAAAAAGTACATTTTTTTAATGATCATACTTCACCATATTGTTTGTGAAGGGATTTTAGTTTAATCACAGGTAAACACCATTTAGATTCTTGAAACGTTTTGCATTTCTCTTGGGAAAATTTTAACAACCAAAACTTTTTTACACCTATAACACAATAAAAAATAATATTTTTAATTATTTTATATTTTAAAATGAAAATACGACATGATAGATGTTCTATAGGGGTTTATTAGGATACTATATTTCATTTTATTTTATATTATTGCACTCTCAGAGAAGAACATGGAAGTATCTTTCTTATATTTTGTCCAAAATAATTAGAATATCGAGAAGCGCAATTATATATGGGCCTCCCTACACTATATATGTATTGATCATACGCATTTTTATATTTTTGACTAAAAAAGTTAAATTAAACTGAATTATTTATTAAAATGTTAAAATTAAATAACAACAAATTTAAGCATATAAGGTAGTTAAGTAAAAAATAATCTTATTTTAATTTTGTGTCCACCGAAAGAGTCCGTAAATTTGAAAATTGTTAGGCAAGATTTACGGTGGAGTTTGAATTTTTGTTCATGATGTGAAACAGAACAGGCTAAATAATGAAACTAACAAGCTAATTAAATCTGTGTTTTTCATACACAGTTCAACATAAAATAAACCCAATTAGGTAAGCTAAAATTTCACTTGTTGTCATGTGAGGAAATTATCACCGTTTGATTTTTTATTAAATAACTTATTAGACACAGAGAAATTATAATATCAATTGCGGAGACATTCATACAAGAAGAAACGAATCTTCTCTTCAGAATCGAATCGAGGAGAAAGTATAAAGCAAGTGAAAATTACGATTTCCCTACCTGCGCGTTCCCTACTGTTACAGATCAAATACGTGAATCATCACCAGCGTCAAGTTCTGATAATATCACAAAATGTGGATGTGGATCTGGATTTCTGTAAAAAGAAAAGTAAAGTTGCAGAAATGACAAAAAAACAGGAATAATAGTGAGAAATTTAGGTTAGTGAATAATGAATAATGAATAATGACGATTTACAAATTGATGAAATAAAGCAGAAATGTTTGTTGGCGTGGATCAGAGAGAAGGTTGTAATCAACGCAGGAAGTGCATTGGTGGCGGAACAGTGATCGAGTCGAAGGGAGGGAAGAATGTGTGGGGAGAAGTCTAAGTTGCGATTCCATACTAGAATGCAACCCACGCCTTTTCATCAACCCCTGAAATCATCATTGATATGGAAGAAGTTGCGAACGTCGCCATGCAATTACTCAGCAAGGGACAGGGGCCTCTTCACTTTGCCCTAACTCCAATCACTATCACCGCCAAACCAAACAAACACGCTTTCTTCCTGCTCAAACCTTTTACTATTCCCATCATTTCCACGCCGATTCAACCTCACAAACACACCACCACGACGAAGAAGAAGGAGAAAAAGATCGAAAGTTGAAATGAATGAATGTTGTGGGAGAAGACGAAAAGCTTTGTAATATAGATAGCGCGAGGCGTGAGAGAGAAGGGCGAAAACCTAACCAGGTAGAAGATGGGAATACGGGTTATGTTCGTTTCGGAACTAAGCCCGTTGTGTGTTCAATTGAGGTATTGCTTCCAACACCTCCATAATTACTAATTGTATTCCAACACTCTATTTTTCCTTTCTTCTCACCTTCAAAGTAGATTTCGATTCTAATCACAGTCCCAAAACTTTTATTTTTCTTCTTACCTTGAAAGCAAACTTCGGTCTGCAGCATTCTTCCTCTCACAAATTTATTTCAGATAAGTCTTCTCACTCTTTTTGTTTTTCTTTTTTTATTTTAAGTTTTGTTTCATTTGTTTTTTTTTTTTTCTCATCTCAAACCAGCATATTGAAGCATTCATTCATTTTAACTTTTCTCTCTCGTGCGTCTTCTTTCTTCTCCTTTCTTCACTTTTCTTCACTTTTCTCTGTTAACAAACCCTATAACCATTCAAGATCCTGTTTTTATCTTGAGATAATGATTGAAATTTTTAAGATTTGTTTTTTTCTTCTTCTTTGGTTAAACTATAAGTAAAAAAGCATTATAAGAACAAGCTCAATAGAATTTATTCAATATGAAAACTTGGCTCGAGAAATTGAACTAAGGGCAACACCACCCTTCACATCCTCAACACTAAGAGTACCATTAAAATCATCAAAAATACACCAAGAATCAAAAGGAATAACAAGAGAAGACCATAAGAAGTGACAAAGAAAAAATTGCACCATAAAAACCAACAACAACCCATTAAAGTTAATTTTAGTAGTTTGAACCGACTCATAATATTTTTTAGTAGTAGAATCTTTTCCTTTTTCCACCACATTAGGTCAATTAAAAGCTATTTTTAATTCTTTTGCAAATTAAAATTGTTTATGTGTAGAAGAATTAAGGATTATTGAAAAATTCTATCGTGAGAATCAATTTGTCATAAGTCCATAAAATTATTTACAATAGAAGTAACATCCTCCAAATAAAATATATCATCCAAAAAATTAAAGTTCACTAGCACATCACTAATAATAGTATCAATATTATGCACGAAATAAGACTCATCCTCAAACTAAAAGTATTAAGATTAACAACTAGTAAGGTGAATCTTATTTACCCCATTTACTTTTATCTATTAAGTTACGGTCTAATTTTGTTATTATATCATAATTTGTTACGCATGTTAAAACATACGTTGTATATAACTAACTTTAAAAAATTATTTTATTAAATCATTATTTTTTTAGTTTAAGCAGAGGCAATTTATTATGCATGTTAAAAAATATGTTGTATAAATAACTTTAAAAAATATTTTATTAAATCATTGTTTTTTTTAAAGTTTAATTTAAGCAGAGGCCAATTGCCTCACATGTTGTAACTGAGATACCCACGAAGTTTGGCATGCTGAATATGTTACGTTATGATTAGTATTAGTTAATTATAAAACTGTTTTTTCGGCACTTTTGCATGTCATAGTAGACTGATAAGTCATGCTACCACCAAACAAAGATATTATTGATTGGCGCGCATTCCTCAAAAGAATCCGCAAATCCTCAATTTCCACGGCTAAATCTCAGCCATTAAATATTCTTCGGAACAAAAATTAAATAAATTAAAAATACCACACCCATTTCTGATAAACGTACTATGATCAATAAAATATACAAAAAAATTAATATATACATAAAAAAATACATTAAAAAAATCAGTCAGTCATATTCATAATATAAAAAAGAATTAAAAAATAAATCATATTTTTCATTTATAATATTCTCGTTACAGTTAGAATTTTTATATATTTTTTTCACATGATTATATCAAAAATGTATTTAGCATCTCTCATATTGTGGTCATAAATGACTCAATAAGTTTGTCATCAACTAGATATTAAAATCATCACTAAAAAAAGTTTACAATATACAAAATGATAAGAAATAATTTCTCATAGTTCTTCAAATTTAGTTTATTATTATCTTGAAACCTATTGCAAAGTATATAGGTTCTTTCTCAACTTATATACACATGTCTTGTTTACCTTTGATAAAAAATATACACAATAAATTAAAACTCTCAAGTATTTTTACTTCATATTGTTTTCAAAATAAAATGTTTTCTGACTCTTAAACCTCACCTTTAAAAGCAACAATAGAACAATGATGAATAACAATGTATTGAAGAGCAGAATGTTCCACCCTGAAAATTTAAATTATTAGCCAATTTAGTTCAAAAGAACATACACTTTACTTTTTTATAATCAATCTCTCTACTCAATTATTAAGCTAAATAGTTTTAAAATGTGTTTTTTTTATGTGTAATATTGTTTTGCTTCTAAAATATAAGAAAACAATGCCCTCTGGAAAATACCCAAATACCTCCACTTACATTCTTGACAGTTGTCCCATTTTTAGGTTTTTTGGTAAGTTTGCTTCTTCCGTCATCTGCCCATTCTCATTTCCGTTTCTGACGAATGTACCCCTATGATCAAGCTTCGATTTCATTCGATTGTGTGGCCAAAGAAGTCATTTTCGTTTTCCCGCCTTAGATGGAGGAGTACTGCATGATTTGATTGATTTGCATGGATTAATTAATGAGCTCAGTTCCTTTGCAATCAAAGTTCATTGTTGTGTATTTTAAAAATTGCTTCAGTTGGGTTCTTTCCTTCTTCCTCAGTTTCTTCTTCCTCAGTTTTTACTCTCCATTCTGCAGTATCTTAACCCATCTTCTTAAGGTCTTCCATTTCTCTGGTTTTTGTGGTTGAGTCTTTATTTTTTTTGTTTTCTGAGTTCGTTGTGGGTTTGTGTTATTTTTGGTTATCCATTTTTTTCCGTTTAATATTTGTGTTCTTTTTTCAGTTCTTCAGTTTTGGATATTGGGATTATTTATATTTGTTGTCTTTTTAGTTGGTTCAATTTTGATTTTGTAGTTTCCTTCGTTTTTTTTTTGTTGTTTCAGTTTTGTATGGTTTACCAAGTATGTATTCTGTATTTTTGAGTTTCATGAGTTATGATTTCTGTTTGTTCTTTTCGTTTAAGAGTTGCTGTTATTTTTTTGTCAGGTTCTGTAGTTGGTGTTATTACGTTCTTTGTATTTTAACTTGGTGTAGGTTGTGTTTGTATCTTCTGATGGCGAGAAAACTTGATCCCATCAAAGATATTGATGACAAGAAAGAAACATTGAAACTTGTTGTTAGAGTGAAAGACTTGTGGTTTGTTCAAAATCGGGATAATAGTCGTCATATGGAGTTAATTCTTTTGGATCAGAAGGTAATGCAATTGTGATGCTGTTTTATGTGTTGTTGTTTTATGTGTTTGTGTTGCTATTTTTATGCTTTTTTTTTCCAGGGTGATATGATTCCTGCCATGGTAAAAAAGGAGAATTTATGTTTGTGGGAAGAAAAAAGTGGTAGAGGGTCAAACCTATATAATGCATAACTTTAAATTAGAGCATTATATAAGGATAAAGACTCATAAACCTATTACCTTAAAGTTTTGGGTTGAGAGTAATGTCAATGTTTTGTGTGATTGAGCTTAAGTCTCATTAGTGTTGTATCTCTACACTAAAAATTAAAATGAACGCTTATGTAATTATTTAGTTTTTTTTTCAATTTCTCAAGGGATCATGTATCCTATAGCTTTAATTACGATAGTTTTTGAAAGCTTAAACAATATAAAACTTGTGGTTTTTTAAAGCTTTTTTTGAGACTCATGCAAGGATCTTGTTTAGTTGAATCAAAATATTGATTGATTTAACAAAACTTTCAAAATTAAAGAATTCATTTGAAATGATTTTGTTGAACTTGAAACCGTGAGATTTGAGGTTTATATACGAGTTAAAAAAGAAGAAGAAAAGTTTGTTGAGCAGGTGAAATATAATTCTTAAATTTAATTAAATATAACTACATTTTAAGCCTTTTCCAAATTATTCTTAAATGTATTTTAAAATATAAGGTTTTGACAATATTTAGAAATGACTGTCATTATTATTTAGTATTTCATTTCTCCGTAATTTTAATTTATAAAAGTTTTAATAATTCGAGATTTCACAAATCATCATAGGACTATTCTTTTTCACCCAGTTATGACTTGATATATTTAAGTACAACTACGTAGTATCATTATCAATTACATAGTGTTCGGATCGAATAAAAATAATTAAATCATAGTTACCAATAATAGTTAAAATATAACTAATACTATACTAACCACATTACCATTATCATTCTGTTCTCGTATTGTTACTTGCCTTTATTCTCGTTTTTATAAGAAAAACATCTACTTTGTACATTTTTTTTTAATTTATCTTTGCATATTTACCTTTAAATTATAATTCAATGTTTTTAAAAATATTAGCAATAAAAATACTTATCACGCTAGATAGTAAACCAGTCTCATCAAACTTAAATAGGTATTTTTTAAATGAATAATTTAAAAAAAAAAGGCTTATTTTAAAAAAATATCTGAATTTAAAACTGAATCATTTTAAAAATAAGTTATTTAGAAAAGGATATATTTAATGAAATAAGTTGAAAACAGATTTTAAATAAGGATATTAGACAAATAAGAATCAGCAGTTGTATACTATAATTTCTTTTCACTGTTGCTTGTCTTTCTTATTTCTTTAAGATAAAAACATTTATTATTTATGTCTCTTTCACTTTTTTTCTTCTCTTTACTTCTGCATTAGAATGCAATAATTTTTTTTAAAATATTTTATCATAATAAATATTAATTCAGTTTGGTTTTTTTCCTTCACCATCTTCAGACTGTAGCCCATAATTAAGAAAGTAAAAATTTCATTTTTCAAACTAAAATTATAAGAAACCTTAATGCTGTCAATAATAATAACTTAATATATTACATAATCATTTAATCCTATTAGCTATGAGTAACAGAATAATTCATTAATTAAAAAACAACTCTATTCTTTTTCAACTAAGAAATATTTATATAATCCTTCAAATCTTATTTCTTTATTTTTTTTAAATTATATAATTTTTATATGATAAAAATGAAGAAACACTAATATAAATAATTAAAGTATGAAATTTTATTTTTTGTGAGAAATAATAACTTTTCCTAACATTTTTCCTTTATTCTTTTTGGGATGGAAAAAAATTAATTATCGAAAATTGAAAATCAAACCATTAGCACTTTGAATATTTCTACAAAAGTTTAAAATATAAATTCTATAAATTCTTCAAACATAAAATTAATAATAAAGTTCTCAAACATGAAATTAATTACGGAAATCTTCTTCCAAAGAAGCCATCTATTAACATATTAATTAACATTTTCCATTCTTCTTTATTTTTCTTTGAAACTATAAATTAAATTCCCCTGCACTCTTCTTTTGTTTATTGTGTTGTGTTTTGGACGGGGCGTTTCCTGTGTCATACATATACCCACACATAAGCTTCTCTTGCTTCTTTCTTGTTTTCTCTCTGCCAATTCAAATTGCTCCTTTCTCGGGAAAATCTTCACGCTGCGTTTTCCCGGGATTTCTCGTTACGCGTTCCTGTAAATCGTTTTCGCGATCGGAACCGAGGTTTCAATCTCTGTTCAATTCCCTCGCCTTTCCGTTTTCTCGTCAGTTCTCAAAAGGTTAAGAAAAAACCCACTCAGACCTTCGTTCTTTCATTCCCCAGCGGCATCATTGTTCGATTCAGGGTTTAATAAAATAAATTCACTCACTGGCGGTTCGCAGAGCGATTCAAGATTCAATACCCGGGGCATTATCAGGATATATTGCGAATTTGGCTAAGCCTCGTGAGTTTGGGGTTAGGATTGCACAATTCTTGGCGACGGCGTTTCGATTCGAATGCAATTAGGGTTTCGAGGTGCGCGAATTCGTTGATGTGGATGATTGCAGCGGCATGATAGTTAAGCGGACAATGAAAGCCGACGCACCGAACCTGAAAAGATGTAAGATTGACGGTACCGAGAATGCGATTCAGAAGAAGCGTAGGGTGAACGGGTTGTACTCGCTGGGAGTGTCGGGGGATGCTGAATATTTCAGCAGTGGTTCTGGTTCTTGGAGCAGTGAAGGATCGTATTGGGGTGGTGGTGGTGAGGTTCAGTCGAATTCGAATTCTTTTCTGTTCAATGGGAAAATGGTGAAGGAGGCATGTCGTCCTCCGCTTCTGCGGTCCTCTCGTGGACGCCTTCAGAAGCTTCCGTCAAGGTTCAATGACTCGGTTCTAGAGGCGGACGGAGACTCGAGCTTTGAAGATAACGATAAGAGTTATGTGGAGGACGGAAGGGGTGGCATTGGTGTGAGTGTGGAGAAGAGCGATAGTGTGTGTTGTTCGTCTAGTGTTGGGAGAAGGACTGGTGTTATGGCTGAGAGTAATACATCTGGTATTAGTTTTGAGGGTGTGGACCAAAAACCCAATGGATTGAAGAAGAACGAGGTTTTCAAGCTGGAGGATTTTTCTTTGGGGGATATAGTTTGGGCTAAGTGTGGGAAGAGGTATCCGGCTTGGCCTGCTGTGGTGATTGATCCTGCCTTGGAAGCTCCAGAGTCCGTACTCAGCTGTTGTATTCCCGGCGCGCTCTGCGTGATGTTTTTTGGTTATTCAAAGAATGGAACTCAAAGGGTTAAGTTATCTCCATGTCTTTGTTTATGTTGTCAAGATTTTGAGTTTTTGATCGTGGGTTTTAGTGGTGGGGTCTAACAGAGCGATGATGTGCAGGACTATGCGTGGGTGAAGCAGGGAATGGTGTTCCCCTTCTCTGAGTTCTTGGACAGGTGTGTGGTTGAATTATTTTTGGGGTTTCTGTGTGGATTGATTCTGTAAGAATGTTGGATGTTTAATTGTTGGAAATTGATCTTTCTTCAGGTTTCAGGGGCAGACTCGGTTGTACAAGAGCAAACCTAGTGACTTCCGCATGGCCCTGGAGGAGGCATTGCTGGCAGAAGATGGTGTTCTTGAATCACATTTGGGAAGAGGGGAAATATCTGATGCAGAAGCTCATCCTGCTCGACTTATGGAGGCTACCTGCTATTATGTTGACGAAGAATACTACGGCCAGGAACAGGTGAAAATTTTATGTTATCAGTGTTTTTCATTTTATGCTTTATGATCGGATGATAGCTTTTATAAACTGTTATGCATAAGATAAGGGTTTTAGTCATGCGAGTTATCGTTGTCAAAGATTGCGTTAGGCAATATTTATTTACGGAGGAAGGTCTGACGAATAAATGCATATGATATGACCGTGCTTATGTGTGGAGGAAGGACGGAGTGCCTATATATATATATATATATATTTTTTTTTTTCAGCCGGTGCTGGAACTAGAAAAATTGGAAAGAAAAAAACCTTGAATGGTCAAAAGGGAAAAACTATTTTCTTAAGGAAGGCAAAGCTTTAGAAAAATTATTCAATTTTTTATAAAGCTTCTGTATTTCCGAAGGATTGAGTGGGAGCCAAAAGCTAGTTTCAACCACAACGAGGAACCGCTCTTGTCCGTACGTTGTATGTAGCCATGTATTGATACTGTTGACTTGTATCGAAATAGGAGATCATGTCTGAATGGCGTGACATGCAATAGATAAGTGAATAACCTATTAATTAGTCTGTTATTTGCATATTTTTATCGAGTCGTATTTTGCAGGTTACAAGGTACTGTGCTGGTTGTGGTCTGATGTTGCCATGCAAAACCATGAAGAAGATGAAGGATTCAAATTGTGCACCCCGATTTTACTGTAAACATTGCACTAAGGTAACGCAGATTGGTATTACACTTTCAAACTTTTCACTAAATAATTTTTTAACACTTTCAAACTTTTCACTAAATAATTTTTTAACACATTTATTTTAACTATTTTTATGTCCTTGCAGCTGCGAAATTCAAAGCAGTATTGTGGCATTTGCAAAAGGATTTGGCATCATTCAGATGGTGGGAATTGGGTGAGATTGTATTCTTGACAAATTAGTTTTTTAGAAAAAATAAATTTGTGTTCCAATATGCTCAGTTTTGACACCTTTTGCGGCTGAACACTCTATTTCAGGTGTGTTGTGATGGTTGTAATGTGTGGGTGCATGCTGAGTGTGATAAAATAACGAGCAGACTTTTCAAGGTGTTGCATCATGTTTAACATGATGGAACCATTGTTTGTTTTTTTAAATTGCCCTCTTTTTGTGAAGTGGCTGAAGATAAATGCATGGCTTGTGGTTACAGGATCTGGAAAATACAGATTATTACTGTCCAGATTGCAAGGGAAAATTCAATAGTAAATTACCAGCATCGCAAACATACAATCCGAAAATCAAGTATGCAGTAATTGCCTTTTTTTCTTTTTTCTTTTTCATCTATTTACCTAAATTCATTTTATTATGGGACTTATGATCTGATATTTTTTTATACATACAGATCAATAGAGAATAGCCAAAAATCTATGATACCCGATAGTGTATTGGTGGTGTGCAAGGGCATGGAAGGAATATATATCCCAAAGCTTCATCTGTACGTCTTCAGCGTTTTTTGGATATATCAGAAGATAATTCAATTTAAATATTTGATTTTTTATATACCAAAGAAGGGAATTATTTTATACTCCTCACACTAGGGTCTTGAATTCATGTTCCTGGAGAGGAACTCTCTCCCCTGTTGTATTTCCTTTTGCCCCCTAGGACTTCTGAAAGAAGTTCTTTTTTGTATATCCATTTATTTTATTTATGATTTTGGACTTAACTGTTATGTTAGCATTCATTCAGTATTATCCCAGAAACTATTTCACTTTCAAAAGTATTGTTTATCCCCTGACGAGGTTCTATACCAAGAAAACAGCTTGAGAAGCATAAAAGAACTCCATGTGAATGGATTTGAGTTCTTCCCTGAACAATTTCATTGAGCAGCTTGTGATTTCCTTTTCTTGCAGTGTCATGTGCAATTGTGGCTCTTGTGGATCGAGGAAGCAGACACTTAGTGAATGGGAAAAACATACAGGTTGCCGAGCGAAAAAATGGAAACATAGTGTGAAAGTGAAAAGTACAATGCTACCTTTGGAAAAATGGGTATGAAGTGTTTCTTGCTAGATTAGAGGGATGCCGAATATTCTGTTGGGTGGTTTTCAATAAACAGTCATAGCATTAGTCCTGTGACATGGATTTCTTGATTACTGCCCATATCTTACTTCCAAATTCTGAGTTTGAATACGTTGTGTTTTTGAGTGTCTATTAAGGTGCTGTTGTTTTGTTAGTGTTCTGTACTTATTTCTTGTTGTTGACTTGACATGAATTACTTCAGTTGGCTGAACACATTCCACTAGAGGGAATATCCCAGCAGTTAGATCAGCAGCAGGTACTTGCTTTTTTGCAAGGTAAGTGCATTTCATGTAAACTTTTAAACTGATTGGTTGTATTTTTTCTAATTGACTGGGTCTAATTCCACAAAGCACATACATGCTTTCTTTTGAATATATCTCTAGAAACAAATTTATTTTATTTATACCTTGTTGTCTCAGAGAAGTATGAGCCTGTTAATGCAAAATGGACAACAGAAAGATGTGCTGTTTGCAGATGGGTTGAAGATTGGGAAGATAACAAAATTATTATTTGTAACAGGTTTTTCATTTTTTTTCATATTCTTTTCCCTTAAGTTTTATAATTTTTTTGGTTTTCTAATGCTTTGTTTCAAATTTCTTTAGGCTTTAAAGGTAGTAATTTACACAGGTTCATTTGTTCATTGTGCAGATGCCAAATAGCTGTCCACCAAGAGTGCTATGGGGCAAAAAATGTTCAGGATTTAACTTCTTGGGTTTGTAGAGTATGTGAAACTCCCGATGTTGAGAGAGAGTGCTGCCTCTGCCCAGTAAAAGGCATGTCACATTTAGTAGTTTGGAAGTCTGAACTCTTTTTTCGTGTCTATTTCCTGTGATGTTAAACTATTTATGCAAAGTAGTACACGATGGATTCATCACTCTTAAAAGGAGGTCTTTTTCATTATTATATATCGAGTTAACCTCAATTATATTAAAAAAAATGTTTTACTTTGGTGGATCATCAATCACAAATACCTAATGTTTTGCCTTTTTTGTCCATTTTCACATCGGTAAGAAATCCTCTTATAACTCTAATCCTGATACAAATGTGATTGTAGTTGTCTAGGAATCCTAGTGTTATGAATGTGCAATTTGCACCAGCCTTGTTTTTTTCCTCCATAATGTTTATCTTTAATTGTCAGTGTCATGATCAAGTGCTAATATGCTTTTACCACATTGGAAACGCTTGCTTTTCAGGTGGTGCTCTAAAGCCAACGGATGTTGAAATGTTGTGGGTTCATGTAACTTGTGCTTGGTTTCGACCTCAAGTTGTTTTCCAAGACCATGAGGCCATGGAACCTGCTGTGGGAATCCTTAAAATTCCTCCTAATTCGTTTGTGAAGGTAAGCTGACTAAATGGTGATATTATTTTTATACAGTTGGTTTCAGCTAAATGTTGCCTCAAATAAATCCTGACTGATTATAATTTTTATTTTACTGGGAAACCAAAATGAACGAAATACATTTTGTGGTGTAATCTAATGATTTATTTTTATTGAACTATATACTTATTCTCAAATTGCTTTTGGATGAATATCCTGAACAGTGAAATTCCATTCTTCCAAATTACTTTTTGTTAAAAAGTAAATTCTGCACCAAAAATCCAAAATGCACTATATAATCTTCCATCATCAATTTTTATTTTATTTCTCTAATTATTCACGGAGATAGTTGTATGGCTTTTTTTATGTAATCACTTTTGCCTCCTTCTTGTTTTTTTTTGGCTGGACTGTAATAATGAACTCGAGTATGGTTCTTGTCCCTGCTACTGCAGACTTGCGTGATTTGTAAACAGAGCCATGGTTCCTGTATAACTTGTTGCAAGTGTGCTACATATTTTCATGTGATGTGTGCATCAAGGGCAGGATATACAATGGAAGTAAGTTTTGTCAGTTAAATGTAAATATTTTGATTTGGAATTGCTATTATTTTTAGATTTGTTTTTCATTTGATTATATGTGAATTGCAAGATCTGGGGAAATATGTTGATGTTTTTAAAATTTACAGTTGCATTCCATGGAGAAGAATGGGACTCAAATAACAAAGAAGCTAATATATTGTTCAGTTCACAGGTTTGAGCTTTAGTGCTGTGATTACACCTATTTCCATTTTTCATTTCTTTTCTTGATAGCGGTTTTAAAAGTTAATTCCATCTCAGGGTCCCAAATCCAGATTCAGTACTGGTCGTACACACACCCCTGGGGATTTTCTCTCCCAGAACTTCACTTCAAAATCAGAAGGGATGCTTCAGGGGATCAAGGCTAATTTCATCAAAGAATATAGAGCTTATTGAATCTTCAACCACTGAAAATGAGGTAGTTGAGCCACTATCTGCTGCTAGATGTCGTGTCTACCGTAGGTCTACTAATAAGGTGATTCCAAATACTTTCATGAACATACTAGTATATTTATTACACCCAATTCTATTCATTAACCTGTCTTATGTTTCATTTTAGCCAAGCACTTCTGTATTTTTATTACACCCAATTCTATTCCTTCATTAATGCTAGTTGCTAATACAAACATGCTTATTACTTACATTATCTATTATTTTGAATTTATTCTCTTACAACTCATTCCCTCCCATTTGGTCAGAGAGCCAATGAGCCAATAATTCACTGGCCTAAGGGTCCCAGCCTTCATTCTCTAGATGCGATAACTCTGTTGAACGACTTTAAGGTAATCTTTGTGCCTAAGGTGATATATTTAAGAGTTAGACCTATTTTTGCTAACTTGTAGCATAATATGGTGGTACCTGCTTTGTGATAGGATGGTGATGAATCTAAAGTATTCACTTCTTTCAAGGAACGTCTTCACCATTTACGGGTAAGTCATATGTATCCATTTAATTATCTCATTTCTTTCCTTTATTAATTTTAAATAATCTCTCTTTCTCTTATAATATTTAAGTTCAATTACAATTTTTTGGCTTAGCAGGAAATGGAAAAATTGAGAGTTTGCTTTGGAAAATCTGGCATTCATGGATGGGGCCTCTTTGCTCGTAGGAATATACTAGAAGGAGAGATGGTAACTTTATTAATTTAATATTCACTCAAATTTAGGTAAATTATCTTGCTGCAGTTTATTCTGAAGACATTAAGTTCATGCTTCTTGTGTTTGTATGTAGGTTGTTGAGTATCGTGGTGTGAATGTAAGGCGTAGTGTTGCTGATCTGAGGGAAGCAAAATATCGTTCGGAAGGCAAAGATTGTTATGTGAGTATTATGTTTAAGATTGTTTAAATATCTGTACATGCTTCCGATCTTTTTCTTGCATTGGTTGACAAGGTGAAGTCTATTTGGTAATTAGTTTAAAAGCCTGTTTTGTACAGGTCCATGATTGCTGTTAATATTTGAGTTCATTTACTGCTAATCTTAACACCAAACAAAAATAAAATATGCAGCTGTTCAAGATTAGCGAGGAAGTGGTTGTTGATGCAACAAACGTGGGCAATATTGCACGCTTAATAAATCATTCTGTAAGTTATTATGAATATTGTTTGAACATTATCTAATTCAAACACAATCGTGCATGTGGTTTTGTACAAGATAATACTACAATGAGCCAAAAACAAAAGGAAAGAAACTGATGATGTTTAACCTTGACTTGCTTCAGTGCATGCCAAACTGCTACGCAAGGATAATGAGTCTGGGTGATCAGGAGAGCCGGATTGTTCTTATTGCCAAGACTAATGTTTCTGCTGGTGAAGAACTAACGTACGATTTTTGTGTTTGCATATTTTCTTTACTCGTGCTCACATGTACAAGCTGCATATACTTGCATTATCAAGAAGTTGGTTAGCCTGACATGAATGAACTGTTATTTTCCTCTGATTTTGCAACAGGTATGACTACTTGTTCGATCCAGATGAGCGGGATGATCTGAAAGTTCCATGCCTTTGCAAAGCCCCCAATTGTAGGAGATTTATGAATTAGGTTTTAGCTTTTAATTGCTCTTTGAAAAATTTCAGTTACCAAACCACAGTAAATTTTTCCAATTGAGCCATTTTTTAAATTTTTTCCTAGTTTAGTATAATTTGTATATCATTATATAAAATAAAATAGATAACTTCTGTGCAAATTAGATTGAGGCATTTTCCTATCTTGCAAGGATGTTCTTCAAATTATTTGACATCTAGAGGCAATTCAAAGAGGAGCACACATGTTACATAATACATTTCGAGCATTTCATGTAAACCCTAACCAATATTTGGTATATTTTATTTATTTTTCTTCCAAAACTGTAGTATTTGAATAGGGCATTTCAAAATTAAACCAAAATTGGCTTGGGGTTTATTGATTAGGACCGTTCTCTCTTTCACCTCCAAACAATCGATATCTTTGGTTCCATACTATATTTTTTAACGAAATGTGAAACTATTTCCCAATTAGACACGCTAATTATGTGGTCAGCCTCAAAACAGTAGAAGGAACTATTATCTGTTAAAATATCGTAGGACTGAGTTGGAGTAGTTTTGTATGAGGGTTTCATTTTTAAATTTGTGACTGTCATTATATGAAAGAAGATTCTTAAATTTAGGTCAAATTGAATTAGGTTTATTTCCTTGTTCACGCGTTTTCTTTATGTATTTTTACATTTTCAACTTCTTGAATTTATTTATAAATTTTCTAGGATAAAGTGTTGACCTTATTCACAATTAAACTAGATATTTATTTTTCTAAATACTATATTACAACTTAGCTATTATTACTTTATGAATTTTATTACTATTTTTTTTTCTTTTTTGAATTTTCTCATCATATTCCCTTTAATTTTTTATTTAATTTTTTTGTTTTGTTGAATTTTGTTATAAATATTGACATATCCTTAAAAGATCAAGTTAATTTGTTATCATATTTTGTAAAATGATGTCATTTTATTATTTACAAGGTGACAAATCGTATATAATTAAGAAATATGATGACAAAATTGTGAGAAAAAACTTAGTAAAATACGTAAAAATAAAAAAATTAATAGTGGAATGTACGGAAAATATGTTTGTTTGAACTTGAATTTTTTTGAGTTTATTTTTTAAAGAACTAGAAAAAGTTTTTTTTTTAAACTAAGCTGAATGAAATTACAAATGACTTCCAAAATTTTAAAATTATATTAACATGCCTTTAAATTGTATTATAGTCGATTTAGCAAAAGTAACTATACATTTTCTTTATATAATATTTAATAGTGATGTATAATTATGCTACTGTATGATCAATTACTGAAGCAGAACTTAAGTGGTAGGGGATGTAATTGGAGTGTAAGAGTTGAGTACACATTATTAATACGTATTAGACATTTAGTTACATTTATCCCTTTATGATGTTTAATTTTAAATCATTTGCAAGTTTAATATAATTTATTTTTTGTATTAAGAATTCTTATTTTCTATATAAATCAAATAAAATTGCACAATTAAAATTTCTGCTTCTATGCGATTAAAACTAATCAAAAATTTAAATAAGAAATTTAAACACCACAATATAACTAATCTTTTTATTTCCAAAAGTTAATGATTCTCAAAAAAAGAAAATAAAACTAGAAAGTAGATTGATTAAAAAAATATTTTATTATAATAAAGATTCAATTTGTGATATATTTTTTTATGTCATTATTTTGTTTGAAATGGGAGCTTTTGGCGCGCCTATAAGACGAGGGAATTAAGATCATAAAACCGTTGTGTTTCAGTTCAGAGTAGGGAGTGGGCTGTTCCCCGCTTCAGCTTTATAATTTCAGATTGAAAAAAAAGAGCTCCATCAGATTCCTGAAGCAGCATGCGAAAGCGCCTCCAAAATGCTACTTCCTCCGCCGGCGAGATGCAGCCGGAAAAGCGAATCCGCCGGAGCAAAACCATTTGCTCATGCAACTCTCCCCGTCCTCCGTTTCTCTCTGCTCATTCCACTTTCTCCTGGTTCTCTCTCTATATTTCTGAAAATTCAATTGCAAAATGATTTAAATTTCAATCACTCAGCTTGTATACATGAATTCTGCTTTTTATGAAGCTCATTTGTAGCTTACTATGCAATTCAGCGTTTATTAGTCACGAATTTGAACTCAATTTGGATTTTCATTTAGATCTGGTTTTTGAACCGGGGTGATTATAAATGCTTGCTTGTTCCGATACTCGTTTCCTTCTTTTATCAACGAAATGAGACTCGTAAAAGAACTGCTGTGTGATCTATTAATTTATACAGATCTCTGTGTTTGTTTATTATTATTATTTAAGCAAAATGCTTTTGAATGAGATGTTACGGAGTTTTTGAATGTGGATGAACTTCAAATATATGTATGTATATATATAATCGCCCTCTGAATCATGTTTGAAGACGGTTTGGGCATAAGAGGAAACGAGTAAGCTTCATCAGTTTGCAATTTGTGATTTCAATAACTTAGTTCCACCAGTTTCTAAGTTCTACATACATAAAATTGAGACATTGAGACAGACGTTCATTTTCAATTTACAAATTCTGAACACCTTAGTCTCTCTTCGGACGCCGTTTTACCTTCTGAAGTGTATTTGGTTTCTCTGAGCTTCTTAAATAGAAGACGTTAAAACTATTAACACTATGAGATCGTCTTTATTTGGCTTTAACTAATACAGATTAATGGAGGCTCTCTGTTTTTTCTTTCCAATTTGTAATTAAAAAATGCTGAAAAGTTTGATAGCGTCGTTAACTGTAGATTCTATATGCATATAGGAAAGCTTAATCCTTAAGTGAAATTTGGAATCTCTGTTTTCATTTCTAGTGCTTTGGTTAGTTAATGTTTCTATTCTTGTCTGAACACCGTATTTGTGAACATTGAACGAGAAGGTTCGAAGAAGATATTTGGACAGAGATTGCTAAATTTCTGGATGGAAAATCTCTGGTGATGCTGGCAGCCACAAGCCGATGGTTCCAGCGTGTTATTATGGAGGACGGTATATGGAGGTTCGTGTGCCTGCGTGATCTTCAGGTCCCACCTCCGGAACGCGTGGCATTCAGGTGGTGCAAGCTGTACACATCAGCATTCGGTAAGGCCTCTCCATTCTTCCTCAATATTCAATCAATCCAGTAGTAGCATGGTTCCACTAAATTCGATTTTAAAATATAATTTCAGATGGAAGCCACTCCTACATGTTCCGTCAAAAAGAGAAACACATCGGTGAGTTGGTCCTTTGGTAGCCACACTTAGTTCCTGGTCCATCCTAATTTTCCGTTTTATAAACAACAAAATTAGAATTTTGAATTTTCTTAACTGGGTGGTAAACTCTCATTCATAAAAGTAAAAAATCAAAAGACATATAATGGATTTGACTATTATTTAGTCTTTTCTTTAATAAGTAATTTTTATAATTTTTATAATTTTATATATATATATATATATATATATATATATTAAAAAATATATATAATACAGTAACTTTTATGAAATTAAAAATATTAATTAATTTTCTTAATTTGTCTAACAAAACCACGCACATTAAATTGAAATGAAAAAAGTTGTTGTTTAAATGGAGTAAGTCATATTTCTCTAATTTCTCTAATTAAATACCTTTTGGAAACTTTCCAGTGTTTTAAATGTTAAAATTTTAAAAATATGTTAATTTGATTTCGGTATCTGCTACTTTTAAATTAACGTAATAAATAATATATATATATATATATATATTTTAATTATATTAGTACGTGAAATTATGAAAACGCTAACGCTGAATGTATTCTAAAAATCATTTATTTATATTAGATGTAAAAAAACTCCAATTATTTTTATATCAATTTCTATTTTGACAAAACTATATAATTAATCCTTAGATATAATTGACTTTATGGAATTCCTATTATCTTTTAGTAATGACGTAAACATTAACCCTATTCCTATTCTTAATAAACGTTAGAGAAACTTTAATTTTACAATAATTTGGAACACAAGATAAGAAGTATGGAAAAAGTATAAAGTACGAACAAAGGTAGATAAAAAAATGTATGTAAAATAAAAATAACATTATTTAAAATTTTAATAGATGCAAATTTTGTCAAAAGTTGTAAAATTGTGAAGGGGCGGATCTCATCAAAACCTGGTGAGTAAATAAGGAAAAGTTGATGATATTCCACTTGGAAATATATCTAAGTGCATATATTAACGACTTCTAACACAATCTTCGTCCTCCGTGCTTCTGCTTGTTACACTATGACGCGATTTCTTAGTGTATATACCTTTCTGGAATTTACCCAATCACTGACTGAGACTTTCTTAAAGTGCATATATTTTATTTAGGACTAAAGCATAGTCCAATAAACAGAAGATGTGTTACAGGCGCAATATGTGCAGCTTTAATGTCTTAGATTTAGAAAATTATGAATGTTGTAACTTTTTACTTTTATCATGTACCATCAGATTGGAATATGTGCAGCTTTAATGTCTTAGATTTAGAAAATTATGAATGTTGTAACTTTTTACTTTTATCATGTACCATCAGATTGGATGCGTATCGGCGCCTTTTCTTTTGATTCTTCTGTAGCCGTCCTGGCAGAGAGACTGAGTTTTCCGGGGAAGATACGGAAAGGAGAAAGCATTGAAAAGTTGTTGCGGTCTCAAGGTTGTTGTGTGATAGACAATGTTAAATCTGGAGTCTGGATAGCTGGTAACTTCCAAGTTAACTTTTACACTAGGATTTTGAGATTATACTTGAAATAAATATGTCAACATATTATCTCACTTGTGTTTAATTAATTTCATTTGTTTATTGTGGTTAAATTTTCAGACCTACAGCTAGTAAGATGCCCGGTTTGTGACCTCAATACCTGCGACGGTAATTTGAATACAATCCGAAGAGCCCTGCATATCCCTAATCCCTTTGTACTGCCATTGGCTTCTAATTTGGACAAGACAAATAATGCTCCCGTGAATTTACATCACTGATCACTGTGTTGTACAGCAAGGATTTGCCATTAAGAGAAGCTAGATTAAACTTAAATTGACAACTTTCTCCCACTTATATAGGAACAATGCAGACGCTAGATGCAAGGCACATAGAACTATTCCTCTGTGAAGGCTACCGAAGTGGGAGGTGGGATTACCAGCTTGTAGGATCTCATGATATAAAAAAACGAGCAGATGGGGCTGCTGGATCCATTTTTGACATTAAACACCTGGGCGATTCATCAACGTCGGGTAAATCTTGATACTTCCGTCGGCTTATTCGGTAACCCTATCAATATTTTTGACAATAAACCTTGGTCTATTGTCAGTGCATAAAGAGATCACCTTCTGTTTGTCACCATAGATCCAGAAACATTTAAAATTGTGTTGTGAGTAGTTTTAGTTACAGATAATCCACAAACGAACTTCAATAACTATATCATATCATGCCTCAGAATGATTCGGGGTTTAGGTTATGAGCATTTCTGTAAATTACTTCATTTTCTAATTTTTTTTATTGCCTACCATTTTATAGAAGACTGTTAATTCGAGACACTAACACATTAAACAATCTGTTTTTGATTTCCACATTGAATGGCAGCGGTGTTTGATTACAAGTCTTGGATTGGAAGAGCAAATGACTGGCAACCCAAGGCCATGATTGCTTTCCATGCCGTAGCTGTGAATACTAATTTACAAGAAAATGAAGGTAAAAAGCTTCTTCATGACAGATTTCTGCATAAATTACCTGGAAAATCTGGGCAGAATTAAATCCCAGATTTCCTTTTTAGAATTTCCTTATTAATTTCACTGGTCGGTGTAGTAAGTCATTTTCACGTCTTTGCTTTGCTTACATTGTTTTCTTGTTTGTTTTTCCGATACATGCAGGTCTTCATGTGAAATACCATGCTATGAGGGAAGGGACCAACGGAGAAGTTGTTTCTATTAGAATCTCTCAGCAGCTCCTGTGATTCATCTCCAACCTGTCTTTGAGAGGGGCAGGGTTGTTGGGTAGTTATTTTCTAGCTTTTAAAATGTCTTCTCGGCATTATTATACAAGTCTACACTCTAGGACCCGGAAACAATTATTCTATTATCCATTAATTTTCCACATGTAGCTCTGGTTTAAGCATTGAAAGATAATGACAAATAATATTCCCGAATGGAATGTCGCAAATTGGTGATGACCAAACATTATTTTGTATGGAAGTATAGAAAGTATTCTCTAGATCTTCATCCATCTGCTTCCATTCAACAGAATGATTTGTGCAGTGTGCTGGAAACAAACTAACGAAATCCGAATGACTGAGGATTTTAAATAATCTCCCCCACAATGGCTAATGTGACAAGAACAGGAATTATATTATAATGTTCTTGAGTCATACCTTCTTTACATCTCTGTTAGTTTATTACACTATATCAATATATAATGCAAAATGATTTTCAAATGTTGCTTTTAAATTTGTATAGACTTTAATATTAAAATACGGTTTCTTCTTCTTATAACCTGGTTCGTTCCTTTCCTACCGCAGACTTTGACATCTGAAAAATAATGGGCATCTTGGAAATCCTTTTTCTCTCCTTCATCTTTCCTGTCATATATGCCTCAAGTGACTGCCAATTTTCTTTTTGTGGCAGCAATAACATCATTATTCGTTTCCCCTTTCAACGAGAAGATGAGCAAAATCCTTATTGTGGGTATCCTGGTTTCAACTTAATTTGCACGAATAATAGCAAAACAGTGCTAAAACTTCCTTACTCTGGAGTATTCTACGTGCGCAACATTAACTACCTCGCACAAAAGATACAAGTCTACGACCCTGACGATTGCCTCCCCAAACGTCTTCTGAGCCTCAATGTCTCAGGCTCTCCTTTTATTCACACTCTTACTCGTAACTACACCTTCTTAAGCTGCCCATTTCAGAACGCAGGATCACAATTCATTCCCATTGACTGTCTCAGTAATTCCACACATTTTGTATCAGCTGTCCCTTCACTGAATTTGCCTAATCCATTACCAGCATCTTGCTATGTTATTACAAGTCTTTTTGTCCCAGTTGCAGGGCCAGAGCAGCAGTATGATGGTAATTTCAAAGGTGAGTTTAGTCAAGATCTTGTATTAACATGGGATAGACCTGACTGCAGATATTGTGAATCACAAGACCAATTGTGTGGGTTTGATCGAAACAACAACAAACAACTCTTATGTTTCTCTTACCAAACAGGTAAGTAAGTATCTTCTACATGGATTTACATCTAGATGACCTAACATTACAAAGAACTAAGAGAAATAACTTAAGTGATATTATCACCGGAGCTCTATCTATCATAGTTGGTCACATGTTGAAGTTACTGGGAAAAAAGATATTGGTCAATGGTTTTACGTGGTATTCACGATATGTGCGTAGTTTTTGTTTTGTTTACCTTTTATTTAGTTGACTTCATTATTTGATCTAGCATGCTGGCATTAAATTAAAACCAATGCAAATAATGCTTTTTTTAGAGAAATGCAAGGCAAATGTAATGTGCACATTTGTATATGACAATCCTTTTTTTTTTTCAATTATTACTTTGTACTCATTAGATTTCAGAGTAAAATAAAAACAAATCCATTAATTGTTTCACGTTATATATATATATATATATATATATATATATATATATATATATATATATATTTTATGTGTGTGTATATTTTACTTCTTGAACTTTAACCATACACCAAATTCCTGAAACATTAGTTTTGGTGACTAAAAATCTATTTCACATTAATTCGTGAATTCTTAAAACCCCATTCAGTGTTAATATAATGTTAATACAGTAAGTTAGTTCTCAATTTTAGTTGATGACATGACTTACAGGTGACGTACAATAAAGGGCGCTAGCTAGTTTGCTTAAACTTTAGTTTACCTTTGATTACTAGTTTAACAAACGTTTCGTATTTTGTGTTTTAAAACATTCTTCAAAAATTTATATAATTTGGGAAATATTTTCTTATTTTATTAGCTATAATGATGTTGTCCATTTTCTTTGTTGTTTTTAATTTTGAAAAAAATGTATAAAAAGTACCTTTACATGTATCTAAATTAGTAAATGAAAGTCAAAATAGAATAATATTTCAATTCTTTTAGAAATATAAATAAAATATTTTCTTAAACAACATGAATTTAAAATTTTCCTTCACTGGAGCTGTGAAATTAGCTTACATTTGACATATATACATGCTGGATTGGTGATGGCTCTTCTAAGAATTTGCTTTCCTTGTTCTTCAACAGAAGGTGAACTTATCTGTATAAAAACACCATAACCTTGGTCATTGGAAGTCGTAAATATACATCCAAATATTCTATGTCAATCCATTAACCAAATACACCCTCTGACTTGGAGATAACTTGACTGAATCAGAAACAATATCTAGTAAAATTCTTCGAGTCAAAACAAAACTAACATTCCAAGGATCTGGTAATGAGTTTTAACAGTCTAAAGAATAATGTGAATTTAGTTACCTAAATCTGTGGGGTTCAAATTGAATAGGTTTTGTTCTAGGTTATGATATCAAAAGCCAGATTAAAAGTCAGCCCAACTCTTAGAACAAAGATCTCTCTCTATTAATAGTCCCATTTTCAGATACCATTCTAAAAAAGACCACCTTATACACTGTGTTTTCTTTCTGTCTTAATGTTCAGGTCCATCACAACAAGGAATCCAAATATTCAGAATCATCACATTGTGCATTGCTGGACCAGCAGCAATCTTTGCAATTGTGATGGCATGTTGCGTGTGCTACAAGGACAGAATAGCCAACATTCGTAACATTGCTATTGCAAGGTCTGCACCAGCCACAATATTACCAGCACCACAGATTGCTGCAACGGGTTTGGACGAGTCCACCATTGAGTCCTACGAGAAGGTAGTGCTTGGAGAGAGTAGAAGAGTCCCTGGACCCAACGGTGGTTGCTGTTGGATATGCTTATCAGAGTACAACAGCAAAGAGACAATACGATGCATTCCAGAATGCGAACACTGCTTCCATGCAGATTGCATAGACGAGTGGCTTCGCATCAATACCACATGCCCAGTTTGTCGTAACACTCCCTCTCCTTCTCCTCTTCATGTTACCTCCATTAACCCCTAAATCATCATCAAGGATTTTCTCTCGCAGATTAATCACATTCTTAGCAACACCAATGTTATAGCAACACTATCATATATGTATACACTGGTAATTTGTGAGAATTTAAAATACAGTAATATTTTTTCTGAAAAGCATAACTCACCAGGGAAATTGCCTCATCATCTCAAACTATGTAGTAGACTTGGTTAGAGGCAGGTTGAAATGTAGGAGCTTTGTTTGCAATTATATATATTAAAGAAAAAAAATGAAATAATTACTTTTAAGATCTAAATCTTCACCTTTCAATAGTCCTCTGTACAAGTGAATAATCTACTCTTTGGTACAAAGAGCAAGCAAGAGATACCATATAGTAAGAAAGGACAAAGTAACAGAAGTTCAACTATTTCCGTAACAAAATTCTTGGTGTATATTCTCATGTTACAGTCATGCTAATTTGATGCTAGAACATCACCTAGAAACATGAGACAGGATAGGACGCACTGCAGCTTTGAAGTCATCGTAAAACCTCTGCTCAGAAAATCTCCTTGCCCTTCTCCTTGCAGCTGCAGCCACCTTAAGTCTCTCTGTCTCCGACATTGTTACTGTCCTCACAATGGCGTCTGCATATTCTTCAACAGTGCAGGCAAGAAATCCTGTTTGCTGTCCATCTTCATCTAGCACAATGTCCATTTTTGGGCCAGCAGAATTATGAGCTGACAAGCAAATATTGCAAGAATAATTAATGCATGCAAGAGATGCTAATATAGACAAAAATAAAAAAGACACATTTACAAAAGGGTGCAATTGCACGTAAGCCTACCAATTGGGATAGCACCGGCGGCCATGTATTCTACAACACTAATGCCAAAATGCTCATCTGTCATTGAATGAATCCCAGCAACAGCACCCCCTAAAAGTCCCACCAAATCTCTGTAGGTTGAGGCAAGCATCATATGTATTAGTACAGCATTTAAAGTTTAGGTTCTGAAATTACAAATATAATCTAAACAATTGATAGACAACTAAAAAAATGAATTCATGTGATAAAAGTGATAAACTCATTTCAGTGAAAGAATTGTTAGTCATTAATCCAGAGTTCTTTGCTAATTCAAACCCAATTCCCGATCCATGCAACCAACCTCTTAAGGTGGTTTCCAAGCAACATCACATGCATCTCAACCCTGTTGAAAGGCTCACTAACACCTATGCACAAAGGATTATTTTCCAAACTGTTTATTTTGTACAAAAACAACTGAAATCTCTTACAAGGAAAGCCTTTGCAGCCCTATCAACTTGGTAATTGGCCGATAAAAAAAAAAGCTAACTTGGCCATTGATCTTGATGATTGAAAGAATGCACTTTAAAGGAGCCACGTGACCACGTCTAACCATAAGAAGTTCAAGAGAAGTACCAAAAATATGAATGAAACATATACTAATTGTGAGGCTTTAGTTAATCAAAATTAATATATTAAAGAATAATGCCGCGTTTGACTTTGACACAAGACATTGGATTGATTGATAAAGTTAATTCCAAGTTTCAAATCTTCTACAATATGAAACATGATGTCAACTGTTAAGTAAAATCCAAACAAATATAATGTTTTTCACTTTGCAAGAAAAGGGTAAAGGTTTACCAAGTGTAACATCATGGTAGTTAAAAAACAAAAAATAAATTACGCTAACCATCCATGAGGCTTTGTAAAACTACAAACAAACTTCACAAGTCTATCTCGTAAGAATAATCTAGTCTAAGATACCAAATTAGTTCATTAAATTGTGCAATACCCTACAAAAATGGTTCTATAAAGACTTATCCATCCTACTTCAAAAATTTAGATTAAGGATTTTAACTTGCTTTTAAAAATTAAAATATTGATCACATGCCAACTCCTCTCCAAAATAACTAATGACAAAACAATAGCCATATAGATAAATACAATCATATACATTAAGTTTCCAGTAATGATGCATAAGGCTGGATTTTATATTGCTAAAATGTAGATGAACAAATGTGGCAGATAACATGGTTAAAAACAATATTATTTCTAAGAACGTTGACAAAATATGCTAAACCAAACTTAGATCAAACTTTCTGTTTTTCACGTAATTGATCTTCTATTTCCTTGGCTTGAATGCAATATCTCTCCTTTCTCAGCATTCAGCCCAACTTATTGGATTTTTCTCAAGACAAAGCTCAATAAAAAAGGTTAACTTTTATAGAGCTTTTGTAGAAGCTAATTACAGAAACTTTTACTTTCAAGGAGAAATGACGGTTAAAAAAGCTGTGACCACTCATGGATTGCTGTGATGTTCAAGTGGGAATTGGGAAACTGTGACATTTCCTTACTCTTTATTATAAATACCACAGCCTTGTAAATTGAAGAAATAGGGGTAGCTAGTGCTGTGGTTTAGGAGTTTTTATTATGGATTTAAAAGAAGTGTTTGGTTAATCAAAAACGGTTAAGGCACCTAGGCATTGGCTATTAATTAAGTTTTGGAACTTTAAACATAAGCCTGAAATTGGGATTTAGGAAAAGAAAAACCAAGGGCAATCAAGACCCCCAGTTTCCCAATGTCAGAATTTGCACTGAACACTAGCTGGACTGATAATTACCATATATCATCAACTAAAGAATAAAAGGTATGCATTGTACAAAATATAACTTTTTTAAATAGTTCATACTGCAGAGAAAATGTTTCTTATGATCATCAAAAGGAGGGAGGAAAGATTGAAAATCCACAGGGACTAACCTGTATGTCACATTCTTGTGAAATTCCACTTGTTCACTAATATTCAGCTCAATTGCTTTCTTTTTTAACATTTGAAGTCTGTCATCATCTGATTTATTTCTACAGCTACCCACAATTTGGAACTTAGGTTTTGGCAAGGTAGGATCTAATCTCTTAATGGCAGCTGAAAAAGCCTCAAGTTGGAGAGTGTGCGCCTACATTGAATGAAAAAAATGTCAAATTGGTTTAACCAACAAAGGCTCAAACGAGCCACATAAAAAAGTTGTACCTTTTGTTCACAAGATTGATAGGAATATGCCCACCTTCTCCGGTCGAAATTGTGCAACAGATATTATTATAGGAATTTCCGTTGATCGTTCCAAGGGAAGCACCTGTTTATATAGCTAACCTGTTAGAATTCACTACACTAGTCATAAGCAAACTATGTAAACCAAAAAAAAAAAAAAAACACACACACACACACAGTATCATCACATTGAGACTTCACATTCTCGAATTTTAAACATTTGTTAAACAAACATACTACACCGGGGAGAAACATAGAAGAAACAGACCATAAGAGACTTCAATGCAACAAAGTAACAAACAATATGGGAAAGCTATCAACCCAACCGAAACAAAAATGCAAAACATTAACCAGACAATATAATAACGTTTCTAGGACTATAAATAACAAATTGCAAACCTGGAGTCCAGAAGTATCACAAGGAGGATATACTCGCTTAATACGATCTGGAACTCTCCAAAGACTTTCAATATGGGATTTGGTCCAAGATGAATTGACCATAGCCAGGTGTGCACATGATCCTACAATCCCATACAACCAGCTGAAGAATGTATAATAGACTATTTTGCATCTTGACAGCCAAACACTGCAACAAAAAGAAAAGAACTGTTAAATTCCTCAAAACATGAAATAGACAAAATAGAATGTGAATTTAGTGCAAATTACAGCATAGAAGGGCACATGCACTGAAGGGTAAGGAAGGAGAAACATGCAAAAGGTGAACTTTCACATGAAAAGACTTCAACTTTACCAATTTCTACACCAAAATACTTTTAGAAAGATTGATTCCCTTCTACTCTTACGCTCAAAACAATTGGATATGGTATAATATTCAAATTTCAGTAAAATTGAAACTATGGAATTGATACCATTTAACAAGTGAGGAAAATTTGCGAAATATGACTAGGCAATAAGAGGCAAAAAAATGTACAAATCCCATAGTTAGAAGAAATCAAACCTCTTGGTAATTAAGGCATCATTATTATACATCAAGCTGCGATCACGAACACGGGATAGCATGTCTGAACTGATAGTAGGATAATGTGTATAGCAAATAACTTTACATCCAAACAACCGGGCAAATGGATATGTAAAAGCATATCCACTTGTGTCAAAGTAATATAAAGGAGTAAACTTGCACAAAGCCTCCCAAGCAAGATACATAGAACCCAGACTTTGACCAATCATTGTAAAGTGCGGATAAGTGCTTTCTTCGATCCACTTCCTCTTGTACAAATGAATCACCTGAAAATAGGACAGCAAGCAGATAGGTTTAAGCTTTTAAACAAATCAAGTATATTCTTGCACAATTGGTGCCAAAATAAATGCTTCTTACCATTAAAACAATATTTGATTACTTTATATAATCATCAATTATCTTATTCCATGGCTAAATCATCCCTCATTCCCTCCTTCCTATCATCTACTCAACCTGCTAAGCAAGCAATGCCATGTTTTACTGCCTCACTTTCAACTAAAAATTAGATCCTAATCCACTCATTCTTTAGCAGAAAACAAAATACATTTAATTCATGAGTTATGAGAGCACTAATAACTGAACCCATAAGAGGAGTAACTAACAGATAAATAACACCCACGAGTTGACTAATATTCTAACATACACTAAAAACACTTACGAACCCAGAAAAGCATTCTATAATATTCCATTCTTTCATCGTTACTACAATTGAAAAACCTACTTCAAATAATACAAAGACACGACGAAAGCAAAAGATGAGAAAAGCCCCACAATCCAAAATCACAAAAGAAGAATAACCCAGATAAGAGAATAAGAAAAGAAGGTACCTTTGGAGGAGAGAGGAGCGTGACCCCAAAGCGATCTAGGGCTCGAGCCATCAGCGACTGAGGGGTGGCGTCATGATCTCCGGTGTAGATACAGCAGTCAAGGTCAGGGATCTCATCTTGGATGCCTCTGACGGCGCACCAGAGCACCCTCTCCCCACCGCCGCCGTCGTTAGTATACGGATGGAAGAATCCGACGGCTCTGTTCCTCCGCCGCCTGCCGTTGACTGGAACAATGCAGAATCCAAAAAGTATGGCCGTGATGAGCGCAACGATGATCATCGTCAACATCAATTCGCCTAGTCTCAGTGGCAGATGTTTAAAGCTTCTTCATAATTGTTCAACAAATTGGACGAGTAATTCAATTTTTTTGGTTCCTCTTTGAAGGTTTAGACAAAATAAAGAAAAGTAAATAGGAAATAAAGGCAATAGACTCATTTTCAGTAGATAGGTCCTTCATCTAGGTATTTTTTTTCCTGCGCTCCAATAAAAAAAATTTCTCATTTTAACTCTTTTAGATGGTAATTTAAAAATAAAAATAACTTTTAATTATATTATTCAGAAGTTAAAATTAATTTTTAGATTATACAATTTGAAAAAAAAAATCTTTAAAAGAAACTTTTCAGATAAATCCACTGAACAAAAATAAAATTAATTTCTAAAATTTTGAATACCACGATCTAAAATTTATTTTTGTCTTCAAATTACACATTTCAAAAATGACAAAAAAAAAATCATTTAGATTCAGGCAAAAAACAAAAGAAATGCAACAAAATACTGCCTGACAGATTTTAAGCATAGATAAATTGAAGTTGACCTGTTCTCAGGACTCATTATCAATTCAACTTATTAAATTAGAAAGAGTGTTCCTTCTTCTTCTTCTTAGAATTGTGTATTATCTTCTTCTTCATGTTTCTGAAGACATTAAAGCTTTTTTTTTAACAAATTTTATCATTATTTACTGTATCAAATGTTAGTATAGATATAGTAATAATTTTTTACTTGATTATACATCACAATATTTACTGTATAGATGGAAGTATTAGCTTAAAACATTTGTCATCATTCAATCACTATCCTCTTGTCTATATACACATTTTCAAATTCATCCAATTTATATGAAATTTATATTGAAGTAAAATATATATAAAAAATATTAAAATTAATAATACAATCATATTTATAAAAAGTAAAATAAGAATTTATAAAATAACTCATCTATTATAAAGAAAACTTAGGATACTATTTATATTTTAATATCACGTATATATTAAAAATATATTCGAAATTTAAAAATAGTGATATATATTTAAAATTAATTTATGTGATCCGATCATCTATGAGTTCCTCACAAGGTAAAAAAGTCTATCTCTCTCGTTCATAATTCAAGGACGCATTAATATTTATCATGTAAGAATATATTAGTAGTTTGTATGCTTTGAATAAAATCGAAATAAAATCCCAAAAACAAACTATTTTCATAAAAAAATTAAGAAAAAAATATATTTAACTCTAGAATAAAATAATAAATACTTTAACATTTAAACATTAAAAAAGTCAACCTTTTATTTAATTTAATTTTTTACGACATACAAACAAAATTAACAAATTTTATGAAAAAAAAAATAGAAAAACATTCTTTATAACAGACAACCGTTCACAACATGATCAGCATGAGTGAGACAACAATTACAGAAAAACAACACAGACAAAAGAAGTGAAACCGACAGTGAGACACATATAACCATCCTTGTTGTGGAAGAGTTTTAGGGAGTGTTGTTGTTGTTGTTGGGATTGGGTTGGATATAAGTGATGATCTTGTTGAACCATGCTTTCAAGTAAGGATTGGATTGCATAATTTTAGATTAATACAATAATAAAATATTGTATTACATTAACACTATAATGTATACGTTTACAAGTTCAGTATAAAATAAACTTTTCTTGTTGCCTTTTGAAAGTTTGAAAATATTTATGCCGTAACCCTACCATGTGTGTTAGGTTGCATTCATACATTTATGACATTTCACACTGCATGCAAAGAAAAATTGCCCTTTATAATTTCGTATTCCACCCCAACTGTATATTTGATATTTTCTACTCATCTGCAACGCCTTGCTCTTTGTGAATAATATGCTTGTAATGAATTAAAAATTACTAAAATAATAACATTTATATATTTAATCTCTATTTTCATAAGATTCAAGTAAAAGTCCAAAATCCCCCTAATCTAATATACGAAGGACCAAAATATCAATCCAATGAATCACTACTTGTCATTATACTAAATTATGAAAGATATTACTAATATGATTTAGTAGTATTATATCAATGTTAATATATTCTATATTATTAATGACTTTTAGTGACAATTGAAATATTTATAAAGATTTTTTTAGTAACATTTAATTAATGAAAATATAATATTTTAAAAATGTTACTAAACCTTTTTATCATAACTTTTTATAAGAAATAACATTATAAAACTGTTACTATAAATCTATAATAGTAATATATTTTTTAAATAAATAGACATTTTTGAATTGTTACTAAAAATGTTAATATAATTATTTTGTAACATTTCTGTAGCCAAAAAACACATTATTAATATTAAAATATTAAACACCAACATATAAACCGTATGCATATGCTCTTTATTTTAATGTTGTCATCCAAAAACAAAATTACGAAATCAACTATTTTATTTTAATAATAGGGTGATCATTTATTTTAACATATAAACCGTATACATATGCTCTTTATTTTTTATTTCTTTTATATTTTAAAATATAAAAAAAAAATAAAAAATTGAGAAATTATTTAAAAATAATACATCAAATTTTAAGATAAATTTATTAAAACTTAATTATCAAAATATCTTTTTCTATCTCTTAGAATAATAATATTTTGATTACCAAATTTTAACAATTTGAGATGATATATTCTAGATAAGGTGATATCTTAATAGTTTTAGAATATAAAAAAATGAAAAGAAAAAATTTTAAAATTTAATTGTAAAAATATATTTTTCCTATCTCTTACCAAAAGTTTCATAGATAATTTAATTTTCATAATAAGAACATTTATTAAAGGCAGGGTAAGTTATTGAATTGAAACTCCAATTCCGATTGAAAACATAAACAAAAAGTGTTTAAGGAATTATGATTCTGATTGAAAAATAACACCAGAAACATCTAATTGTTCGTATGTTTTGTCTAAAGAAGTGAATGAGAGATGGTTACAGATGATGTACAGTTTTTTAATGTCGCAATCATGGGATATATCTATTTAATCCAACAAAACTGTATATCTATTTGACTCAAAAAGGTGTTATTTTTCAAACTCTACCTAACTCAATAATACTATTTTAATCATATTCGTTTTTATTTGTTTAATCCAAAATCTTAATAGACATTATTATATTATTATAATGGATTTTGAAGTGGAAGTAAGAAAAAAAAAATGTTGTGTCAAATAATTATTTTTCTTGTGACAATTCTGGAATGAAAAAAGTTTAATTCGCATCATACATAATTCTAAGGGATGTAAATATAAAATATATAACTAAAAGCTTGTTGAAATATAAAATAAAATCTCTCATTGACCACAGAAAGCTACTTCAACTAAATCTCCCTTTTTTAAAACTCCATTATGTTCTCTCTTCAAGATATGTCATTAATATATGTGCATGTGTTCTTTTATATATATATATATATATATATATATATATATATATATATATATATATATATATATATATATAAAATATATATATCTCCTAATTAACATTACTTTTTCTCAAAAATATTCATTTTGCAAGTGTTTTTTAATAAAATATTATATTGCATTAAAATTATAGTTTATATATATCGTTATAATTATAAGTTGGGTATAAAATAAAGACAGAGGGGTTAGTATTGTCACCTACTTTCATATTTCACAAATTAAATTTTGATATTTTCCACTCATTTTCAACGCCTTCATTCTTCAAGTACTTTATGAATAACATGCATATGAACTAGAAATTATTAAAATAATAACATTGAATATATGTAACCTCTATTTGCATAAGATTCAAGTAAAAATTCAAAATTTTCCCTAATGTAATATATGACAGATGAGGATGTCAATCCAAAGAAAGTGTTGAAAAGGGGAGTAAGCTAAATCCAACAAAGATGATTTTGATGATATCCAAAATCATACAAACATCTTATATTAGTCCTGAACTTATCATTTGTATATGTGTTGTATATTTAGGATTACATGTAAGTCAAATTTGAACTGTATAGATTAGTTACTAAACTCTTGAATATGTCAAATGCATAACTTGTTAATGGATTGGATATTTAACTAATGGGTTATCATAAGGCACTGATGCAGTGAAAATTCACCTACGATAATTGATTATGTAAATTTCTTAATATACTAATCTCAGTGGTAGAATTCTGATTTAAAAACAGATTTGAAATCATTTTGAAAATAACGCATCACTAAATTAAGAAGAGATTTTTCTCTAAGAGATTTTTCTGAGATTGAGATTCGTAGAGTTTTTACTTTTTTGGGTGATCATTCAATTGAAAATTCAAGAAGATTGATGATGGATTGAATCTTAGAGGGTCAAGCCTGGCTTTAGGATTGAGTGTCACATTGCACATCTGCACATCCATTAGGTGTATTAGTTCCATGCTCTCTTTTGATTTGTATTTTTGTTCATTGTTGATTCACTGTGTGAGTGAAGGTCTAGGTGCAATTGTGTGGAGGCATTGCATTTAGGGGGAGTTCTTGATTTGTAGATCAAGCTCCTTAGTCTTTAGGGTCTTGAATTATATAGATGATCTTGTAATTCTTGTAACTTTATTGATTTAGTGGAATCCTCCTAAGCGCGGGTTGCCTAGGAGAAGATTGGACATAGATTCATTTTGAATCGAACTAGTATAAAAATTGTTGTGTTCTTTTTGTTTCTTTCATCTTTTATGTCTTCCTAATTGATTAAATCAGTCCATTAACTACAGATTTGGAAAACTAGTGATTGAGGTTTTAAAGATTAAAGATAGTGATCAAGATTTCCTTAAATTCATTGAAAAAACAAAATAACCAATTCACCCCCTCTTGGTTGGGTTATATTATACACATATGATTTAACATCAAGAAGTTCATTGGTGCATAATATTTTTCTGTCCAAGATAAAAATGCTTGTTTGGAGAAAAATTAAAGACTAAAATATGTGAATGATCATTAGAAAATATGATATAAACTTGAAACAAAGAATGAATGCAAAGAAAACAATGAAAATCAATGTGAAATGTCTAAAAGAAAATACATATATATGTGTTTTGATGAAATGCCTAAGAGAAAATGCATATATGTTTAATAAAATGTCTAAATGAGTGAAAACTAAATTTTAAGTAAGTTTAAGGTTAAATTACTCTTTTGACCCCTCTATTTGTCATGAAATTTCAGTTTGATCCTCAAGTTTTTCGTTGTCTCAATTTGGTTCTCATTTTCTAAAAAATGACTCAATTTGGTTCTCACCGTTAATTTGACCAGACGATGTTAAAGTCAACGCCACGTGTCAATTTCTGTTTTTTTTTTAATATTTCTTTATTATTATTTTTTTACACGTGTCACTTCATAGTTGTGCCATGTGTCAAAGTGTGACACGTGGCACAACTATGAAGTGATACGTGTTAAAAAAAAATTCAATTGAAGATATGAGGACACTTTGCATTCGCTTCAATCAAAGATTATTGTGCGTAAAAAAATGTTGTGTTTTGTTATGGTTGAAGAACATTATAAAAGAATTAGAAAAGAGTAAGATGACTCTTTGTTGTTAAGTGACTGGCAAAGTGTTGTTTGTCTTACTAAAATCTCAATTCTTCATTCCATATGCAAGTACATTGAATTGGAGTATCATTTTATCATAAACTTGATAAATGATTGAGACTTATTTTTTGTTGAAGATTCCAGATATAAAGAATTTCACTGATATGTTGACCAAGACGGTCACAACAACTAAATTGAGGCAATGCGTGCACCACACTGGATGATAATGTTAATCAAACTTCAAATAAAAGAATTATTAATATTATTATACGTGATTTAGTCTTTATAACTAAATTGTGACATATAGTTTCCTGTGTAAAGCTTGATATAAGAATTGTGACCTATAGTTTCCTGATATAGACACAAGAAATAAAGGACAATGATACTTTAATCCACTTTTTTTGACTCACTTTTAACCTACCACTTCAATCAGCATTAGATCATCACATCATTAAAAAGAATAAAAAAAGAATAATCTAATAATGATTGAAAAAATAAATTAAAAATGAGTAAAAAAATGAATTAAAATATTATTTTTCAAAAATAAAATACTTCATAGTATAATTGTAGTCAAAATTTGTCGTACACTAAACTAAGTTAAATTATTGTTTTTTTTTCCTTTATTATTTTCTTGTTCCAAACATCAGCGACTTTGTCCCTCGTGCGTCTGAGAAATGCAGAGTGGCAGATCTTACAAAATTTAAAATCGTTCAACAGATTAGACTGGAAATAAACTGAAGTTAACCTCTTCTTGGGACCCACAAATATAAAAATTCTATATCAGAATAAAATAAAATAAAATAAAATAACAAATATTTTAAATTTGAAGACATTAAATAAATTGAAACTTTATTTAATATATTTTTCCATGACCAAACAACAAAATTTATAAAAAAAGAGTATATAAAAATACTCAATTTATTATAAAATACAACAACTGTCCTGCTTCAACATAGTGAGACAAGACAGACCAAAAGGAAGAAGCAAAAAACATGATTGAAAAAATATGACTCTGTTGTGGAAGAGGTTTTAAAGACAGAGCTGGAGTCAGTGTGCAGTTTCAACCTTCTTCTTCTTGTTGGGATTGGGTATGATATAATTCATGAGCATGTTCCAGAATACTTTGATCCAGTGGGAGCTACTCTCACTCTCCCTCTCTTCCATCTTACGCTTCCTAGATGCAACAGCAGAACTGTTTTCATGAGCAATCCCCTGAAGATGAAGCTGATATATAATTAAATTAGTTTGATTAAGTGATTCATAATTACAAGTAAGTAACTGAAAATGAATGAAAGTGAAGAATGCATGCATGTAGAACCTTATCGTAATTGGGATAAGAAGGAGATGATTCTTCATCAGAGTCTGGAGGAGGGGGATAATTGAGATCAGGAAGAGGCCTTCTTCCATACTTTACCATCTTCTTCGAACAAGAACAAGAACATGAACATGAACAACATCTTGTTTTATGGCTCCCAGACATATCCCTACCCAAAACTAGGCACACAATGTCTTAAGGGGTGATTGCATATTTATAGGAAAGCAAAAGTTGTTTCGATTTTCCTTTGAAATGGCAGAAGCAAGTTATTTCAAAACCAGTCTCTTCTAAACGACAAAATAAAATGGTTCAAACATAAATTTGTCTCTCAATTTTCATCGGTCCCTTTTTTAGTTGGCAGAAGCAAGTTATTTCAAAACCAGTCTCTTCTAAACGACAAAATAAAATGGTTCAAACATAAATTTGTCTCTCAATTTTCATCGGTCCCTTTTTTAGTTAACTTTATCTTACGTTTCATATTTTTAATTTTTGATATAATTCAAATATTATTATAAAATATGTTTAAAATAATAAATAAATTTAATAAAATTTAATAAAAATTAAATTCATATATTTTTAAAGTAAAAAATTAAATTAGTATAAAATTTTAAAAATGAATTAATTACAAAATTAATAAATAACACCTTTGTAAATAAAGTGTTCTGTATATGCAAATATTTTGACAAATATCATAAAGTATTTTTTGTGAACCACTATTTCCACACCGTTTGCACAATTGAGAAAGTATTTTTTGTGAACAACTATTTCCACACCATTTGCACAATTGAGAAAGTATTTTTTGTGAACAACTTTTCCACACCGTTTGCACAATTAGACTGAAACCGATGCTTGTCAACAATCTTACATCAAATTTGGCACTATATCCTCCATCTGCATAGCGAAAACCTAGCAAGAATCCTAAGATAAAAAATATGTTGAGGTTTTTGATTTAGTTTATAATTTGAACAAAAATAATCGTAAAAAGTAATATAAATTACAAATTTGTACAAAATGTAAAAAACATAAACAAATATTATTAGAATTACATTGATATTATTAATTACATTTTAACATTATTTTTTCATAATAATAAACATAGAGAGAAAATTATTTTACGTGATAAAAGAACATGAATATATATTAAAGGTTTACCGTAAAGAACTCCGGTAATGCATAACCATAGGTAAATATTCTTAATGGCATGTGTATGTTGAAGTAAATATTGTTAAAATAATAACTTTGATATAATAAATTACGATAAGAGTAATAATAACTTAAAGTATTAAAACAGAAATAATTGTATATCTATATATATATAAATAGTAATTTTATAAATTTAAATATAGAATTTTAAAATAATTTTGTAAAAAGTTAAACTAAATATTTTAAAACAAAATATAAGTAAAGTTTAATGTAAAATAAAAATTTAAATAAACTAAATATTATTAAAATGTTTAATGAAAATATCATTATAAAATTAATATAAAAGTTAAATTTGATCTCAATTTGAAAATGATGAAATTTAAAATTAAAAAAAAGACTGAAATATAATCAAAATAACAAATATATAGAACAAATTGAGATTCAGACAATGACTTGACACGTGTATCACCTTATTAACTTGACACATGTCACCTTACTGACTTGACATGTGATACAATATTAACATGACATGTGACATGAATAATTTAAAAAAAAATTAAGAAATTTAAAAAAATTTAAAAAAAAATTAAAAATTTCTTTGACATTTGAAAATTATACAATATTTGACCAAAAGTTTCTCATTTCTCATTGTTATATTATATGCCAAACCCGTCTTATTCCAACCAAATCATGTAAAGAAGTTAATAGTGTTGGAAATATTTTATTATAATTTAAAAAATAAATAATTAAAATAAAAAATCTTATTGTTACTCATGTTTTTATAGACCTTTAATTTATGGGTTAATCTGTTTTATGGCTAACGGCTATATTCTTATTACTATTTACTCCTTTGTCTCCTTTTGCTACCTATAAATACCACCTAGATGCATGGGGAAGAAAACAACAACAACAACAAACACTAGAGTTTTTCTTAAAAGTGTTTTTCTTTTCTTCTCTATATTATCTTTAAGACAGTGATGTTCATAAGGTTCGGAGATCCTTCGCTGCACTCGATCGATCTGACGTATGATTGTGTATTGATATATTTGTTTAGTCTTGTGCAGTAGGGGTGTTTTCTCTCTAAAGATAACGCTATGCGTATTCTACTCCTTACCTTTTATCTTTTATTTATTATTGTTATTATAATTGTTGATCTCTGATTAATATTCATTGTTTTATATATTGTCTTAGTATTATTATTCATTTAATAATTATTATTTTATTATTTCATGTTTATATTATTATTAGTATTATTTGAGTAATCATCTTCTAATAAATAGTTGTTAATAGATATATTATAAAATATAAAATTAAGAAAGTATTTTCAAACTGCAGAACATAAAATACCATTACATTATTTGAAATAGTATTCAGATTTTATAATTCAAAAACATTTATAAATTGTCCAGTCCAAAAAAAAAAAGTATGTTGTTACATATAATAATTTAATAGATTTTTATATTGTATAATTTACAATATAATTACAAATTCATAAATCTAATTTAAAGTGTACAATATTAAAAAAAAATTCAATTGTATAATTTAAAATATATGTTTAAATTTTAATTTTTTTAAATATAATACAACTTTCCAAATTATATAATTCGTCGGGTGTTTCTACAGGTTCAGATTAAGACCTTCTTATGAGAGTGTTGAAAAAATTGTCCATATTCCACCACTATTGTTGCCGTCCTTCTGGATCTTCTGTTGCTTGTCTTAATTATTGGAAGTTATCTTTAGATAACATGTGTATGTTGAAGTAAAAATTATTAAAATAATAACATTTAATATAATAAATTATGATAATATTGATGTGAAATATTTATTTGTCACTTTTTATTTTTTATATTTTTTTCCTTAACTCATTTTATTTATTTATTTATTAGTATTGTAAGTGAAAAAATTAAAAAAATTAAATATATTGTTGAAAAGAATTAATTATATATTATCACTCTTAGAAAAGACTAAGGTGTATTTACTTGATAAGATGGATTTGGAGGAGAATGTGAAGATAGATTTGTGAAAATTTGAGTGAATGAATATGTGTGTTTTTTAAGTAAATTTAGAGGGTAAAGTGAATAGATTTGGAAATGAATTTTGTGAGAGTTAACAAGTGATTTGAGTGATGTAATAGATAAAATAAAAATTTATAATGAATAAAGTTTGAAGATTACTAAAATACCATTGATGATAAAAATATATGAAATAATTTTTAGGTTAGTTAAAAATATTAAATTTAAAAACTAATATTTAATAAATTTTAATAAAAATAAATTATATTAAATTATTATTTTTATAATAATAATTATTATTTGAAATTATTATTATTAATTATTATTTATTGTTATATTTAATGACATTATTATTTATTATATTATTTAACATTATTATTATTATTATTATTATATATAGAGAGAGGAACTAGTTTACGTGAATTTGGTTTGGTATGTAAATTTGTCACGATGTGGTGTGGTACATGAATTTGGACTAGAGATATTAAAGTAAAAGTTCTATTTAGTCTGATAAATATCTTCATTTTAGTGAGATGTAAATCTCGTAAATTCACTTTCTCACTTCTTTACAAATCGTTAAAAATGCATATCTACCATAATTGCAAATCCGCTCATCTAATTTCATCTGCGCAATAAAACCACAGTAACGAATAGACCCTAATGTTGTGTTCGCTTTCAAGAGAGTATATTTGCGAGGAAAGACATGAGAGTTCATGTGATGTTTCGTTTAAGAGTAGTTGTGCAGATGGCATAGCGAGGATGCCAAGAATCCCTGGAATTTGTAATCCCGAGCATAATGTGAAGATTTGGTAGGATCGACTTGCGATATTACATGTTTACCCATTTACCACCTCTCTGCTGCAACCATGAGAAGTCTTGCTGCAAACACAGATCTGATCCCATGTGTGAGGATTCGATCCCATTTGTGCTGGATCGGATACGTTGCTCTTGGATTCAATCCCATTTGTGTTGGATCGGATCCGCTGCTCTTGGATTCGTTCCTTTCGCTAGATTGAATACGAGTATGGTGGATCGGATACGTTGTGTGGTGGATCGGATACTAATTAAACTAATGGCTAAATGGTAATTTCATTATTATTTCAACATATTTTTTAATCTATCACATCAATCAAATCTTTCTCAAACTTTCACAAAAATTACTTTTAAATTTACTCACTATCACTTCTAAATTCCTTAGAAAAAATAACACAAATTTTACTCTTAAATCAACTCAAACTCATGAACTCACTCCCTCTCAATTACTCTTCTCCAAGTAAACACACCATAAGAGAGAGAATGGTTTACACTCCAGGAAAAAAAAAAAAGTAGGATCCAACGGTCTTACCGCACAAGGTGGGTACATTAATATACATTCCCACCACATATGTGACTGAAATAATCAACTTTCTCAAGAATCAGGGTGGATTTTCCATCGCAGTGCTTTTAATAATAAAATACTAAATTAAGATTTGAAAAAAATATTTAAGAAAAAAAATGATAGAATAATTGTATAGAAGAGTGAGATTCTAGTAAACAAATTGATTTAGTTCTGAAAATTTTAGACTTAATACATACGCCATGAATTAATCACTATCCTCTCAACTATATAGACGTTTTCAAGTTCATCCAATTTATATGAACTTTACATTGTAGTACAATATGTATAAAAAAAATATAAAAATTAATATAATATGACGAGATTCAGAAAATAAAATAAAACTTAATAACATAATCATATATTAAAAAGGAATTTATATACTATTTATATTTTAATATCACATAAATATCAAATTCATATTTAAATTTCAAAGATAATATATATATATTAAAATTAATTTCTGTAGAAGTTTGTTAGAGAGTTTAGTTGATAATAAAACATAAGAATATATACTTAGGCTTCTTGCAAGTGATGTTGACACACAAAAACATACTTTAAATGAAATCAAATGCTAAAAATAAACCTTGTCTTCCTGCTAAAAAATAGTGCGTGATTTATAGATTTTTGAAATTGAACTGATCTGTAACTTTGTATCGGAGTAACCAACTTTATCAATATAATATCTCTTCTTGTTAACTTTGATAAAGTGAAACTTTGATAATCAAATTATGTTGATATACTTTAATAATCAAATAATGTTGATATTCTTCTTAATATTCGAGATCTCCACTTGAATAATGATATTGAAAAATATTATGTAATCTTCACAAATTTTCCCTTTATTTAATAATTTTGGAAATGTTCTTTAAATTTTCAGGAATTTTCTTCTGCAAAATATAAACCAAATATTTATTTTTTCTAATTTTATTAAATAAAATTTAAAATATCTAAAATGATAATTATAAAATAACAATAAAAAATAAAAAAATAAAAAAAATAAAAACATGTTAATGATTTAGTATTTTGTGACAATATCTTGTACTCAATTCACTCCATATATTTGAGATTTTGACTCACTTAAGTACAATTTTTTTTAAACAAGGAATATTATTGCGCTCTAAAATAAGATGAAATTAGTAATTAAGGTTAATTACAATTTATATATATATTTTAAAATGATTGTTTGAAATTTATTCATCAAATCATTTTATCCAATATATTAAAATTAATTTTAATTTTCAATTTAAATTTTTAAAAATACTTATTTTAATTTTTTAAATATTAAAAATGTAAATATAAAATAATACTTGTAATTTCTAAATTTTAATATCTGAAGATAACTTTGTCAAATAGGAAATCCTAAAACACCACTTGGTAGTAACTTATGCTGGTACAATTGTTAAGGACAAGCATGTTGAATATGCACAGAAGGGAAATCACAACATGTTTTGCTGAAAATTTTCATAATAAACTAGTTGTTCAGAGCAGTGAAATCTGGTTCAGAAGGCTTCTGAGGCATCAGGGGTAGCAATTTCTGTGGCTGTGGCTTATAGAAGGAAAATTAGATCCAGTGATCCTAATCCACTCATTCTTTAGCAGGAAAAGAATACATCTAATTCATGAGCTCCTAGTGCATTATTAACAAGAGAGTAATTGACAGATAAAATAATAACACGGTTTACTAATATTCTAACATACCCTAAATACACTTATGAACCCAAAGAAGCATTTTATAATATTCCTCTCTCTCGTTATAAAAAAAAAAAAAAGTTAAATATGTTTTTGTTCATCAACTCTAAGTGAAAATTGAAATTAGCCCCTCATCGAAAATTTGGCCTAATTTAGTTTCCAAACTTTACAACTGCGTGAATTTAGTCTTTTTAAGCAAATTTTGTTAAATTTATTTAATGTTTTAAACGTATTTCATGATAACATTTGAGATGTTTACACCGTTTGACACATTTTTACTTCATGATTAGCTAAGAAAGAATCATGAAACATATTTGAAACGTCAAATAAACTTAACAAAAACTGATTAAAACGACTAAATTCACGCAATTTTAAAATTGAATGACTAAATTGGACCAAAAATTTAAAGATGGACTAATTCTAATTTTCACCGAAAATTGAGGGACCAAACACATATTTAAAAAAAAAACTTTCAATCTCATGTAAAAAAGAAGAATCCAAACTTTTTCTTTTTATATTTGATAAATATTAATTATTAATTTTTATTAACAAAAGAATCCACTATCTTTTTCACTCTTTTTTAAATTCATAAAAGTCAATTTTATTTTTTTAAATTGTTAACGAAAATAATCGAACTCACGACCTTTTCCATGTAAACTAAATAAAAAAGTAAGAAAAGAAGTTAGAGAAGGAGGAGCATGTCCCCCGCCGCCATTGTTAGTGAAAGGATGGGCCTCCGTGATTAGCGGAACCATAACGGTATGGTGGAGGAGTAGCGACAGATGTTTAGAGCTTTATAATTGTTGAACCAATTGAACTTAATCAGCAATCCAATTTTCCTTGGTTCCATTATATAGCACCAGATACTTTAGTCAAACAAAAATTCAGTAATTAGTTGAAAATCAAAATTTGGTAAATTTATTTATTAAGTTAGTTTTCACTAATACAAAGTTATACATTTATAAAGTTTTAATATATTAAAACTTATTTAACTCAAATACAAATTTTAAAAATTTGGTTCTAAAAGTTAACTCTGATGTTTGACTCATTTTAATCATTTTATTCCATATTATACATGTGAGTAAATCTACTATTTTTTATTCTTTATGATAATATTTTTTTTAATTTATAAAAGTGCATACAATAAAAATAATTATGTTTTTTTTATCAATGGTGTAAATAAATTATTATTATTTTAAATATGATTTTTTTTAATCGATTGCAACTTATTAAATAAAAGAAAATGAAAAAGTGGATATCATTTATAGACATTAAAAGAGTTGACTTTTTTATTTAATATATTTTTTTTTACAACATACAAACAAAACTAACAGAAAGAAGTATATAGAAATACTGGGTTTATTATAACACAACCTATGAACATGATCACCAACATGATCACCATGAGTGAGAACACTAACAGAAAAACAGCACACAAAAAACAAGCGAAACCGACACTGAGATATGTATAACCATCCTTGTTGGGGAAGAGTTTTAGGGACAAACTTGAAGGTATTGTGCTTTGAAGGAGTGAGTCACTCTCTCTCTATTCCATCTTATATCCTGTTCTTTAGAGGAGATGTACTGTTCAAGAGAATTGGAGAGAAAGATATGAAGAGTGATCACCTTGTTCTTTTTGGGATGATGCAAAGGAATGACAGAGATGAATTAGAGGATAACTAAAAAATTCCATCCCTCTACTATGGAAGAGATTAGAAGGTGATGGATACAAAATTACCATTTTATCCTCGTCATATTTATTTTTTACCTCTCTTATCCTCGTAATTTTTGACACGTATTCACACAGTGCTGTCTTCTTTCTTATTTCTTCACATAAATTTATCTTTTAATTTTAGTTTTAATTTATTAATAAAAATAAATAAAATTTTATTATTAACAAACATATAAAAATCGAAAAGTTAAAAATATATAAACAATATATAATTCTATAAAATTTGAAAAAAATAAAAAAATAATTAAAAAATGTTACCTATATTATTAACAAACATAATCAAATTAAAAAAATATGTTCATATCAAATAAACAAAAAAAATTATATTTCAAAGACTTAAAAACAAAAAATATATATAACATAAATAAATTATTTTTCATATGTAAATATTAAATTGATAAATGTTAAATTTAATTTCATACCAAATAAATTTGATTATTCATTTTTTTATAAATATATTCATACACAATTAATAGAAATTAAATAAATTATTCTAAATGATTTATATAGCATTTTATATTACTTTTAACATTAGGGATATTTTGGTAATCTTATTTTTTTATCTATTAATTTTTTTAATATGTCACATCACTAAATTCAATCACAAACTTTCACAAATTTCACTCTCTAATTTACTCTAAATTCACCTCCTAATCCCTTAAAAAGAATAACATCAACTTCACCCTCTAATCCTTCCCATCTCTTCCTCTCCCTCTCCTTCTGACCCTTCCTCTAAAAAAAAAAACAGAACCTTAGGCTTCATAGAGGCGGCAGGAGCAGCAGTAGGTTCATGAGCAATCCCCAAAAGCTGTAGTTGTTCCTTCTGTAACATAACCCACGAAGGAACTCTATTTATTTATACAGATACCGAAAGGGTTATTCGGGCCGAGCCGTGGTACGTTTCCCAAAATAATTGAGCATCTATTTTGATTAAATTATTTCATTTATATTTTAATTAAATAGCTTAATTTAATTATTTTATTATTATACATATTTGTTAATCAAATATAAGAGAAAACTTACATTGTCTTTGTAATATCCCAAAAAATGGATAACCTCAAATTGATAAAACGTCACATACATGAATAATCAGAGTACGGGGTTTGGAGTATGCAGACATACAGTACGCCAAGCATTTCCCAGATTACATAAAAGGGGCTCCACACGGCCTAAACAAAGTACACTGGAAAAGCAAATAACTAGACTAGGTCTTGTACGGACAAGAGAATCATAACTAAGCAAATCCTTCAGTGATGGGCCCCACAGTAGGCCCAATACTCGTCCAATCCATCAAGCTGCAACATCCCTATTATCAATACCACTGCCAAGGGTTCTCACCTCTGCTCACATCAATAAAATTGATGATCATTGCAATAGAGAAGACCACACACAACATTCAAGCAAGCAAAAGGGTAAGCTAGTGTAAAGGAATCTCATATTATAACAATCAACATGTAATCTCAAAGCCAAGCATAAATAACAAGCATCCACACCAGAGGTACCGAAACATATGAGACACCAAAACTTGACTATCCAGATACGTAACTGAGGCACCACCACCAAGCAGTGGAATTACGTCCTAGCAGTGAGGCGTCACCACGGGGCCTTCGCGGAATTACACCCTTACAAGAGGCACCACCACGTGGCCTTCGCGGAATTACGTCTTGGCCTTGAGGCACCACCACGATATTCGCGTTGAATTACGTCCTTATGTTAAGGCACCACCATGAACTTTCACCACGAGGTTCATGGAATTAAGTCCAATAGGTAAGGCACCACCAAGGACTCCCATTAGGAGGGTCCATGGAATTACGTTCGACGGATGAGGCGCCACCATGAGCTTTCGCTACAAGAGTCATGGAATTACGCCCTGCTAACACTTTGTACATGATTCACCAACCAATCAGAAAGTTTCCATAATACCAATATCATGCATAACAACCCATCATCCAACTCATGCTTTCCAATTCAAACACCATGAAGCAACATATTATATACATCTCACCCTCATACATAATCAAGGCATCATCCCTCAACCTTTTCTAGGAAAACATACAAGTCATTCAAACAAACTATCACATCATTGGCCATTCACGTTAGAGCACAAAACTTGCCCCAGCCTCGCTCAGGCTAGAAAACCTCGCTCAGGCGAGTCCCTTCTCGCCTAGGCGAGAGCGCAGGCAGTGAAACAGTGGCTCCTGCGGATTCTCGCTCAAGCGAATCCCCTCTCGCCTAAGCGAGATACGCCTCGCTCAAAAATGCAGACTAGTCGCCTGGGCGACTGCTCGCATAGGAAGCTTGGGCGAGCCTCTGCTAGTCTCGCCTAGGCGAGGCATGCTCGCTTGGGCGAGAAAACCAGTGCCTGCCACTGTTTTCTTCATACAACAGTCACACATACACCACACCCAAAAGCCAAACGACATTCTTATCACATCACAGTAGCATATAATCCACATAATCATACAATAGCAATAGGATAAGCAGAAAAACGATCTAGACAAATGGACCCTAGCTTCCCTTACCTGGATATAGCTAGAAAAAGAGTTTCCGACACCCAACAGCTGAGCACAGCAGCTCCACGAGCATATTCAAGAGGTGGAATAGAGGAATGGAAAAGGTTGATCAGCTAACTTGGAAGGAGGAGGGAAGTCCAAACCCTAGCAGAGCTCTGTAACGAAGAAAAGAGTTGAGAGTGAGCTGTTTTCCAAGTGCAAGCAGAAACGGGAACTGAAAGGGCAGCTTAGGATTCTGAAGCCTGGTGGGTTGATCTTAGGCCCATTAAAAGGTCAAGCCCTAAATCTTAAGGTAGCAAGAAAAAGAAGACTTTACCGTCTTTATTTAAAAAATATAAACATTTAAATTTAAGTGAACGCTTAATATTTTATAAATTTTTTACTCTCATTTTATAACTTTCAGTTAATTTTATAACTTTAAACTAACTCTAATATTTTTATAGAAATTATTTTTGCTTGCGATGTCTCTGTTGGCGCAGGTTATATAAATTAAAATAAAGGCACATGTGTTCTTTTCAATTTCCTTCTAGAAGCTCAAATTTTGTTTTAAAATAAGTTTTTGTTTCCTTTCATTTTCGTAGCAAAATCTGGGTCTCTTTATTTTGCATACATACATATAATTCTAACGGTTTTGTGAAAAGTTTTTATAATTCTAACTGTTGTAAATATAAATGTGCATCAATTAATAAGTGATAGATGAGCCAAAATACAGTCAAATCAGGACATTTTAAGGTATGCCATTAATATGTGTGCATGTGCTTTTATATAAAAGATAAATACCTCCTAAACATTACTAATTTTCAAAAATATTCATTTTACAACTGTTTTTTAGTAAAATATTGTATTACATTAAAACTATAATGTATACGTTTACAAGTTCAGTATAAAATAAACTTTTCTTGTTGCCTTTTGAAAGTTTGAAAATATTTATGCCGTAACCCTACCATGTGTGTTAGGTTGCATTCATACATTTATGCCTTTTACATTATTAGTTCTTATATCATCTATTCATTTTTTTTGTGTGTAATGCTTTCAAGAGTATAAGGAGAATTAACAAAGAAGATGGCAAAGCTAAAATATAATGATGCATTAATTATCAGAGAGGAAAAAGTTTAACTTAGGTGAATCCCTGCCTGAAAATTTTTAAAAATAATGTACTATAAGAAGGTAGAGTACTCATCACCCTTACACATTCAACATGTACACAATGTGCTCAATGAAAATGGAAATTTTAGACTTAAAATGAATGTCATGATTCAATGACTATACTCTTGACTATAAGGACGTAAAAAGAGTTGAAGTGTGGTAGGTAGTGAAAGTATGTTTTGAAATGGTTCACCCAATATTTTCCTTTTACAAACTCTTATGTGCACATAATGTTGTCGTATTTAGGAAAGCATAAACACCACTTGCTGATAACTTATGCTGGCACAGTTGCAAAAGACACGCATGTTGAATACGCACAGAAGGGAAATCACAACAAATTTTGCTGAAAATTTTCTTAAAAAACTAGTTGTTCAGAATAGTGAAATGTTTCCCAGAATACTTATGAGTAAATGATTGTGTTGACTCATTTTAATTATTTTATTCCATATTATGCATGTGAGTAAATCTACTACTTTTTTATTCTTTATGATAATAGTTTTTTTTTTTAATTTATAAAAGTGCATACAATAAAAATAATTATAAGTTTTTTATCAATGGTGTAAACAAATTCTCATAAATTTAACTATAAATTTTGTTTTTATCAATTGCAACTTAATTATTAAATAAAATAAGACGAGATAGTGATACTTTCTATTTACACATTAAACAAGGTTGACTTTTTATTTAATATATTTTTTTACAACATTCAAACAAAACTTACAAACGTTATGCAAAAAGAGACATAAAAGTACTGGCTTTTTTACGACACACAACGGTTGAACATGATCACCATAAGTGAGACAACAGAAAAACCGCACAACCAAAACAAAACAAGGGAACCAACACTGAAACATGTATACTCTTCTTCCATGTTGTGGAAGAGTTTTAGAAACAGGGTTGCAGTTATTATGCAGGGTCATCCTTCTTCTTCTTCTTCTCGTTGGGATTGGGTTTGATATAATTCATGAGCATATTCAGGAATACTTTGATCCAATGAGAGTTAGTCTCACTCTCTTCCATTTCAAGCCTCCTAGAGGCGGCAGCAGCAGTAGGTTCATGAGAATACCCAAAAGCTGAAGTTGATATAACTAGATTAGTTTGAGTTAATGAGTGGAATATAAGTGATTGAAAATGAATATGTTTACAGAGCGGAACCTTATCGTAATTGGGCGAAAGAGAAGAAGAAGATTCTTGGGAATTGTCAGGAGGAGGAGGGAGATTGAGATCAGGAATTCTATACTTCACCTCCTTCTTCTTGGGATTGGGTTTGATATAAGTGATCACCTTCTTCAACAATGCTTTGATCCAGTGAGAGTTAGTCTCACTACTCTCCCTCTCTTCCATCTTACGCTTCCTAGACGCGGCGGCGGCAGCAGCAGTGGCAGTAGGTTGATGAGTAATCCCCAGAAGCTGAAATGTAAATAATTGAAAATGAATGAAGTGATGAATGCATTAGATATATTAGAGAGATGAATAACAAAAGCGTGAAACCTTATCATAGTTGTGAGGAAGAGGAGAAGAAGCAGATTCTTCGCGGTTGTCAGGAGGAGGTGGGTGATTGAGATCAGGAGTTCTATACTTCACCTCCTTGCCCTCTGAACACCTTTTTTCCTTGTTTGTAGACATTTCTATACCTTCTGTAACGTGGAGACATTTCTACCTCCTTGCCCTCTCATATTTATAGTAAGATTCGTGGGGTTTGTGTTTTGGTTCAAGAGTGTTAGTGTTCGGCCGACGAAAATAGCCTTGCTTTTCTCACTACTTACAAATATCACATACAAAAATATCCCTCTCTTTTTTAATAATTTACAAAATTATCACTTATAAACTATCCCTGCTTTTCTTACTAATCTACGAAAATATAACTGATAACAAAAATATCTCTACTTTTATACTTAATTTTAGACATGTTAAAATGATTCGGAACCTACATGCCAACCTGGCTCACTACATATTTAGATTGGATTGAGTTAAAATCTTTGTACAAATTTTAATATAAGTTGATTTTTTATTTGGATCACCTAGAACTCAGGTTGAACCCGGAGTGAGCCAAGTTGGCTTACCAACCCACAAATAAAGGGTCACACAAGTGTTTTATGTTAAGTTTGGTTTTGCATTTGGGTCATACTAAGTTGTTCTTTTTTTAGCCAACACATAGATCATTTGTATTTTTGTGATTTTGGTTTTTATTTGGATTGCATGAAAGTTTATTTAGATTTTAATTAGAACTATAATTTAGTTTTGACTGACAAAAAATTGTATTTTTTTTAATTGACTCACTAATAAATGAACCGGGTTGGGTTGACTCACTAAGTGATCAACCCATGACGGGTCAAGTCGAGTTACTCGTTTTGACAACTCTACTCAATTTACAAAATTATCATTCCAAATATATTTTATTATTAACAATTATAATTATAATAATAATCAACTATAATTATTATTAACATGTATTATTATTATCATAATATTTTTATTATTATTATATTTTTATTTTATTTTGTACTTCTTTTTATTTTTATTTTACGTTACATTTTAATTATTTTTATTTTTTTATTATTAGTAGTAATAAAATTACTTATTATTATTATTATTATTATTATTATTGATATCAATTAGTATTTGAATTCATGTTATTTTTTATTTTGTCCGGATCATTGTTGTTATATATTATTATTTAAATTCATATTAATATAAGTGTTATTAGTAATATTGGTGTTATTATCATTATTAGTAGTAGTGTTACGGGTTATTTTTTGTTATTAGTTTCACGTTGTTTTTATTTTGTAAGGAATCATGTTCCGAGTATGTTTGAATTTTTATTTCAAGAAAACCCTAACCCTATGATATATCTACATGTGTTTTTATTTACAAATTTTGATATTAACTTTATATTATATTTATTTTATATTTATTTTGTAAGGCATCATTCATATTTCACAATATATTTATATTTTAATTTTATTTTGTACATATGTTATACTTTTTTTTAATTGTGTAATCATATTACAATTACTTTTTTTTTCTTTTTTATTAGTATTATTATCTGTATAATCCATTAATATTATTAGTATTGATATTATTAGTTGTTAATTATATTTTCTATAATCCAATTAAAATAGGCAATACTGAACTTAATTTGTAATTTTATTTTATAAAATGATATAATTGAGTTATTTTTTGAAAAAATTAGGATTCAATTAAAAATAATTAAAATTGAAATTCAATTTAAACAAAAAAGCTAAATAAGGATTGCCTTGAAAGTATTCGGTCAAATTAGAAATCAAACAAGTAATTAAGTCTTATTTATTTAAACATTATATCAAATAATTTTTTAAATCTATAATCATGCACTAATATAAAAGGTTTACATATAAAAATAATTTAATATATATTATTAAACAATAATATAATTAATTGTTTCTTTTTAATTTCATAATATATTCATATATTATAAATAATTATAATAATTAGATAATATTTCTTAAATTTATTTAAAAACTACAATAATAATTATATTATTTAAAAAAAAACCGTCCTTATACACGGGTCACATGCCAGTGTAAAAGAAAAAATAGATTGTCTTTATATTTCTAAACACTTTGTTTTAACATTTTAATTTTAATTTAAGTGATTGGTTAACATTTAAAAAAAATTACTCCCATTTTGTAACTCATTAATATTTTATTTAAATAACATATTTTAGTACGTTATTATTTTAACTTATAATTATTAAAGGATGTGAAAGTTAAAACCATCTTCTCATAAAAACATTACGACAAAGGTCAATGAAACAAATATATATATATATATATATATATATATATATATATATATATATATATATATATATATATATATATATATATATATATATATATATATATAAATTATATTTTTTTATGTGT
>Ga0214544_1001181_pt1 | contig 52928 bp, 23 predicted proteins | sample CNSS3metaG_FD_160074 | JGI IMG/M metagenome (GOLD analysis project Ga0214544, IMG submission 160074) | Root nodule microbial communities from cowpea collected in UCLA plant growth center, Los Angeles, California, USA - CNSS3 | ecosystem: Host-associated > Plants > Roots > Nodule | place: USA...
ATGGAGGCAGAGTATGTTGCTTGTTATGAAGCTACTTGTCAAGCTGTGTGGCTTAAAAATTTGATTTCTGGCTTTCAAATTGTTGAAAGTATTTCTAGGCCACTTGTGATATATTGTGACAACACTGCTGCCGTCCATTTATCTCAAAACAATAGAAGTTCTACTCGCTCAAAGCATTTTGATATAAAATTTCTGTTTGTTAGAGAGAAAGTTTTGGATTATCAAACTCGGATTGAGCATACTGCTACAGAAAATATGTTAGCAGACCCACTAACTAAAGGCTTATCTGTTGGAGTTTTTCAAAATCATGTAACTCATATGGGTGTGGTTAAGTCTTTTGATGTATTGGGTTAGTGGGAGTCTGAGATTTACACTCTATATTATTATGGTTTTCATGAGATGTAAATTTGTCAATGACATCAGTTTCGTTACATCTTTTCTCTTTCTACATAGAGAATTTATGAACCATTTTGGGATCACATATTTATTATGTTTGTTTTTATTCTATATATTATCCATTATTTAAGAAATCTAAGCATATGGTAAGTATCCCTATCGGATATTATCTTTGTGATTTATGTTTATATTTCTTAATTGGTATTTGTACTTATGTTGCAATTGATATAATTAATTTATTTATTAATGTTATCCAAGTGGGAGAATGTTATATTTTATATAATAAAATTATATAAAATTATTATTCTCTATATAATTATTATTATTATGGATTAGCATTAATAATAAATTAAGTTATTCGTTAATATTAATTATTATATGGGTAATATATATATATATATAATTTTGGGTATTCTGATAAACGATCTGTGATGGGGTTGGATTGTTTAATAAACGGTCTGTGATGGGCTTGAATAATCAGATACATTTTGAGAGGTCCCTGGTCTCTGCTGACGGGATATAAAACTGATACCCATTAGTCAGTTTTTATGTAACAACTAAAAATACTCTTACGTTTAGAAAATATCCATCAGAAAGAGAACAGTAACATCTCATACAGCGTGCTTCCATGGATCCTTCATTAGTTCCAGGTACACAATTTTAACTCATACTTGAATATATTGTATTATTGTATCTTATGCATATATTATTTCTATCATAATATATATATATATATATATATATATATATATATATATATGGTTACTTAATTAATTGTGAATATTTTAATAATTTAAACGGGGACGGGTATTATGACGTGGATACGTACATCCCATACCTATCCCCATACCCGGTTGAAAAAGTCGAGGATTCCCTATACCCATAACCAGTCAATGCAAGGATTCTCCGTCAAAACGGGGACGAGTTCGGACAATACCCACAGGGGCGAATTTATTTGTCATCTCTAGTCTTTGCCATGTATTATTGCTGGCTTAGGATTGGCTAAGGGTGGTTGTATTTGTCATAAGTAATCTTTGTTATTGCCATTTCTTCTTTTTTTAAGATTTGGAGTACACACCAGATTCTACGGTCAAACACGATGTTTTAGATTTGAACGATTTTCGAATTCTCCAATTCAGGTATCTTTTAAGTCTGAAACCTCGTGTCGAACTATAGAATCCAATATATTAAAAATCCCAAAACACATTACGGATTCCACCAATAAAGATGCAAGCTGTCACAATCTTCCAATAATGGAAGTGTGACTTTCGAGAATGGAGATGCACAAACTAAGTATGGAGCTGCGTAAGCTTATAGAAGTGCACCGACTATATCATGGAAGTCTGGTGGCTAGGTTAAACAAAGAGGGCAAAGTGACTCTCATATTTACACTTTTAATTTGTAATAATTTTTAAATTAAGGGGATTTAGGTCATTTACTTTTGGCTATGGAGTGAAGGAAGAAAATATGGAGGTGTAGGAAGAAATTGCCCTAATCTTATTGGCCTTTTTCAAAAACAAATAAAATGAATAAAATTTGTGCTTCTAAACTTCTTTGTTAATGCAAATACTCTTCGGGAACAATGTGTTTTCATAATCTGGATGAAATGCCGAATATTAATTTTTTGTGACTTAATCCGATTAATGGCTATACAATTATTGACCCTTTTTAAAAAATAAATAAATAATAAATAAAATTTGTGCTTCTAAACTTTTTGGTTGATGCAAATACTCTTGGTGAATGTGTTTTTACAATTTTTGGATATTTTAAGAGAGGATTACTAAGGAGATAAAATATGAATGAGATATGAGCTCAACCAACACATATAAAGGATTGACATTATCTCTGACCCAAAATCTTAAAGTGATGAGTTTGTGGACCTTCATCCTCATATGGTACTCAACTTTCTTATTTTTACTCAACGTAGAACTTAAACTCACACTTGAAATTTCAACCGGATGAAATGAACTCTCCAATGCCGAATATTATCATTTTATGTGACTTAATCCGATTAATGGCTGCACAAGCAGGAATGTTGTCATCCGTTGTTGGACGAATAAGAATTACACCTTCCCATGACCATCTTAACATGTAGTTGAGTATTCAAGTTGAAAGTTGGTCTTAGGACGGTCCATTTTTACCCCAATATAGAAACAAATTTGCTCAATTTTCCAAAAGATGTTAAAAAGCGTTTTGTTGATAACATTATTAAGCGTTTTGTTGATTTCCGGTATCTAGAATTACTTAAGATAGTCTAAAGGAAATCTTCCTATAAATATGAGACATCTCTAAACTGGAGGAGACACTTGAACTTCTTGACCTAAAATCACTTTACGCTTTTAACCATATCAAATAACATATTTATTATCACATTTATAGTTCTTACTCATACAGATTTTTTAATCAACTTGCAGAGAATAAAGTAACACAACAACAACAAACATGCATAGAAACTACATAGCTCGGATCTTCAAGTAGATAGAACTACAACTTGGGGGAGGTGTTGGATTGGAACTAAGCCTTAGGCTTGCGAAGAAGAACAACCGAATTGATCACATCATTTGTTGGGTGAAAGATGGTAAGAACCTCAAAATTCACCATGTCACGATCCTCAATAATAGGGTACAAGAAAGCTCTTGACCCTTTTGCACTTCTCACAAGCAAAACCCCTCCCTCTTTCATATACTTCCTTATGTGTCCCAAAATCTTCACTTTTGCTTCCCTATTGAGACCCACAAGTGCTGCCAAAAAGATGCAATCATATTGCCCCAACCTCTCTCTCACGTCCATGATGTCTTGTGTCACAAACTTCATCCTCTTCTCAAGTGCTTCATCGGAAGCAACAATCTTTCGAGCAACCTCGTTTGCCTTCTCATCAATGTCAAAGTTGTCAAAGTGTGTGGACTCCATGTGGTGAGTGGCCATTATGATGGAAGTGAGTGGCATTGGACCTGACCCCACAAAAGCCACTTTCTTTGCATTCACAATCCCGTTTTCTTTGAGGATTTTGTTTTCTATGTGTGCTAGTTTCAAATAGTTCCCATAGTAAGGGAAAAGGGTCACATTCTTGAAGGGTTCCGGTGTGAGGCTTATGAATGTTGAGAATTCAAACTCTAAGAGTCCCTCGGCATGGCCACTTAGGTTAATGAGGCTCTCACGCATCTCTTGCACCTCTTGAGGCAAGGCCTCAATGTCAATGGATGAAGGGAGAGTGCAAAGTTTCACAAGGTGAGTGAAGAGACTATTCACTTGCTTGCAAGGCCTAAGGGATTCAAGCTTTGAGATGCTTGCATGAACTTGCATAATTTGAGCTATGAGAATCTCTTCTGGTATTTGAGCTTCAATGTTGATGCTTTTGATTGAAGCCATTGGGTTGAAATGGTTTCAAAGATAAACTGATCAAAGTAATCACAACACTGAGGTTTTCTGTTTTCCTTGTGGAAGAAAGTGAGAAAGCTTAAACTATTTATAGTTGCATTGCATGGACATGGATTCAAAAGTTCAACCATTTGTTGGACATTATTTAATAACTATTTTGGCATTCTGAAATCTATACTAGTCAACTACAAAAGGGTGTTTCATGCCTTCAAGATTAACAATGTAAAAACCTGAATTCATATGATGTTGAAAGATAGGTGTTGTCTGATAATAATCTGAATATTTGGAATGATACAAAAATTTTATACATCACATGTAACGGTGAAAGACAGAAAATATGTCTAAGTTGGATTATTTGGAGCCTAAGCTAGCAACGTATTTACTATTTTTTATTTGGGTAAATTATTTGTTAAAAAATTATTTAATATGAAATGTCAGATTAACTAAGTAACTTTTTTTTTTTTTTAATTTAGTAAGTCCTTTAATTTAAATACTATAATGTTGTTGTCCATTACGGTTTTATGGTTGGTATATACAACTTTTTAAGAAAATAATAAATTGAGAATTTTTACTAGAAATAATACATTGGAATTTGGGTTTAGAATAATATTTTTTAATGGAGTTTTTTCATTCTTTAATCGGTGATACTAATTAACGTTTTCCATATTGTTAATATATTAGTGCATAGTAAAAGACTTTACTCTTTATTCAACTACAAACGGTTATATATAATAGATTTGTCAGTTATATTACTCTCCTATTCAATTCGAAACTGTTATATTTCACTCCTATTCAATTACAAACGGTTATATTCAATTACAATATTGACAAAGCGTTGAATAAAAAATTGTGTATTTGTGGTAGTGAACCTTCAAGCGTGTGGAAGTTGCAAGTCTCATTAATAATAAATTGAAGGAAATGAACAGAGATGGCATCTTAAGTTGTGTTTGGTTCTTTTCACACCCTCTGTAGAATGAGAATGTTGAAGCATATCTAAAGCCTGCAATGTGTTCACACCAAAAGATGAATAATAATCTACAAATTATTCTGCGGCATGGAGCATGCAAGTCAACAATTGAAAATCTTTGAAATATCTTTTAATAAAATAAACTTAGGAATATATATAGAGTAATCTGATAAGATGTATAAACTATTGTTCGATCACATGCTACGCTATTAATCAGTTTAAATTATGTGTTTTTGAGAACACTTGTCTTCTGAAAATTTAAAAAGAATATATTAAATGTATGAACATTTTTCTGAAAGATCGTGGTTATCTGAATAGGTTGGTAGTAATTCTTGAACACATCTCCATTTCTTTACTCTTTTCATGAAGCTTCATTTTTATGTGAGACTCTTCTATATTTTTATAAGTTTTTTTTTTATTTATTTGATTCTATACAAAAAATTATTTGTAATTTTTAATGACAAACACATGTAATTATATACCAATTTGTAATCTATGTCATACATAATTTTAGTGTTAATTTTAAATGGAATTAAATTACAAATAGTATGTGCCATTATAGTCTGTACCTATACTTTATACTAAGTATGAGAATAAATTTATAAACGTATACTAACATAAATTATGTGTCACTATAATCAGTTTTTACGAATAAAACAAGTACAATCTAATATATAAATTTATCATTATATTACTATTAACATAAAAAAATATTAAAATTTTTAAAATTTTAATGTTAGTAATTTTTTTGTGATATATAATGTAACACTCTTATTAAATTATCTATTTATAAATCCAACGGACGACTTATACGATATATATAATTTTAAAAAAAAAAAAATATATATATATATATATATATATATATATATATATATAATATTTACAAAAGGATTGAAAATAAAACCTTTAATAATTTCTACATATGCTTGCTCTTGCACTTGTACTTATATACACGTGTACATGATATTCTCAGAGCACACTACATAAAAATTATTAAATAGAATCCAAAGTCAAGGATAAAATTAAAGCATAATTTATAATGAACAATAGTAATAGCTAAAACTTAGAGAACGATTTATACTCTAATTCATAAATAAAGTATAATTTATTATTAATAATAGAAACTATTTTACATACCAATAATTTTTAATTTTAAAATGATATCTAACATAGTTTTTATCTCTAAATTCGATTGCTATTTAATAATTTTTTTTAGTGGCAAACCACTATACAAACAATATATACGGGTAAGTTAGTAAAATAAGTTTTCAATGTGAGAAAATAGAAGAAGTCATTTTAATTAACAATACATAATAATTCAATTTCATTCAAATACCAACATAAAAAAAAACTATATAGATCACACATAAATGTATAATATAGACAAAACTTTTAATAATTAAAAATGGCTTTCAACAATAATTCACGACCCATAGTTTATAAGGTTATCATCGTAAGTTGGAAGTAATTGATGATGACTACAATCATTGTTGTTTGAATTACTTATAAAGGCAATTTTAATCTAAATCATCGTTATAAGTGAAAAATACAAGGTAAAAAGATTGAGAAAAAGAAACACCGAAAGTAAGAAATATTAAGAACTAACCCACAACGAAAAAGGGAGGTGGAAGTAGTTGTAAGGTGAAGGGGAGAGGCTTCGATAGTTGATCAGGGTTGCCACGAGGAATGGCGAAAACACAATCACAAAGACAAGCAAACAAGCAACGACAACACGAGGAGGCCGGAGTTCGTGGAGTCTTCGTTTTTGTCTTTCTCAACATGAAAAAAGGATGGAGGTGACTGGAGAATGTCATTGAAATGGGAGAAGAAAGTGAGAATGAAGGCGTTTTTGTGAAATGAGACGAGCATTGCACATGAGGAAAAGAGAGAGTGGAGATTGAAACATATGATCACACAAACAATGACGGTTGTATGACTAACCGTCGTTATTTCTCACTTTGAGAACTTCTAACGATAGTTCTCCATCCAACTGTTGTTGTTTTCCTTAAATTTTTATTTTTAATGATGATTCCTACCCCAATTGTCATCTTTTCCTTCCAACTTCAATGACGGTTCCTCGTCCACCAACTTCAACGATGGTTACATGATGAAAAATCATCTTATTTGTTCAATTTCTCCCTTGAAAGAAAAGATAACTATAGGTGAGCTTATCAGTTTCAGAAGAGCTACTCCCATAATCAAGAAAATTATGACAACTTTGTAAAGAAGCATAAAGCAACAAAGTTAGCTTCCAAATATTAGTTTCAGTCGAATGACAACATTATTAGAGTTTGCTTAGCCGACTGTAATATGATGTAAGAGGTTAATTTTTCTTAAAATAGTTAAAAGGTATGAAATTATTTTTGCCCTTTTTAATAAAAAGATATTGATATTAGTATTGGATAAATGTTCTCTTAGCTGATATTAATAGAGTTCACTTAATGTTGCACACTAATAGAGTCGGCTTAGCCATCTGTAACCCTACACAAAAGGTTAACCTAAGAAAAATAAAAAAGAGTAAAGTTATTTTAACTTTTTTAATAAATAAATATTTATATTAGGGTCAAATTAGCATTGGCTTAGCTGACACCACTAAAGTTTGTTTGATTTTGGACACTAAAAGAGACAATGTAATCAATGTATTGTGATGTAACTATTTTTAATATTTTTTAGTAAGTAAAAATATTTATGTTAGTGTCGGCTAAGTCAACACGTACTAAAATAATTATTAAAATAAATACAGTGAACATTGTCTACGTCAATACTAAACTTATTTATTTTTAGTATTTATATTTATTTTAGTTAGCATAAAGCTCATCTTAATTTATATGTTATGAATCCATATTTCTTCATGACAATGAATAAGGAGTGTTGACCATTTTTAATCTAAAGTCCTAGATTTAAAGATGACAAATCTCTCCACTCATAACTTCCTCTTTCACTTTCTATACAAATCCCCCAAGACTCATCCCCTTTATTCACATTCATAAATCTCCTCATACTCATCTTTTTGATGCACAAACATCTCATTCGTTCAAAGGTATCTTATTGGTGAGATGGAAGGGAAATGAGAGAAAAGTCGTGGATTTAAAGATGACAAATCTCTCCACTCATAACTTCCTCTTTCACTTTCTATACAAATCCCCCAAGACTCATCTCCTTTATTCACATTCATAAATCTCCTCATACTCATCTTTTTGATGCAGAAACATCTCCTTCATTCAAAGGTAGCTTATTGGTTAGATGGAAGGGAAATGAGAGAAAAGTCGTGAGTTCGATCCCTCTACTAATAATTTGAAGAAATAAGGTTGATTTGGTGGGTTTAGAAAGAAAGGTGGGAAAGGTTGTGGGTTCAACTACCCCACTAACAAAAGTTAACAACTAATCCACACTTATGTTCTTCGATACTACAACTTTTCTTTTTCATTTGTACTTCTTAACCCATGTAAAATTAAATAAATTTTAAAAGAAAAGACGCATTGATTTGACCAATCGCAAATTACTTTATTTAAAAAGTCAATTGAAAAGATTAGTAATGAATTATTGTCATCTTAATTAACGGTCGTTAGAGTTAGTCTTTAAAAGCCGAAATTAATAAATTAGGATAGATAATCTCACACCCGGGTAATACAAATTCAACCCTATTAATTAACATCAACTTTTACTTATTAAAGTGTCAATAAGTTATTGTAATGAGATGAATCTTTACATTTGCAATCTCCAAACAAGGAATAGTGTTAAGAGAGTTGCTTTTTGAACTTAGTTTGAAGTTTTTTTTTTTGCTAGAAACTATCCCATTATTTGTAAAAAGTCATAAAATATAAAAAAAAAACATTATCTTTTAATCTTTTATTCCAGTATAGTTATATTCTGAGATGGTCGATGAAGTTATTACACAATAAGATTACGCAAAAGAAAAGAAAAAAACAATTGATTTTCACGAGGGGAACTCAAATTCAAATCTTTGTTCTTTCCTATGTAGCTTAAAGAATTAAATGACACACATAAAAGGAATGAAAAGTAGCACCAAATGAAATCGATCGCCGTTAAGTTGTCCACTATAATAAACACGCTGACATAGCAAAAACTTACTTAGAGACCCTTTATTAAGACTTTCTTACTCCATGTCCATGGCTTTACACATAAAGTAATTCACATCATCATCGTGGATTCTACTATCCTGGGGATTCATCTGTGCCTATGTTTCATAAAAGCCATAAACAATTACATGAACAGCCACATGAGGGGAAATCACAATCCAAAATCTGGACGATAACCCCAACGAACACTCAAGCAAATTAAACAAAAAAAATAATTCTAAAAGACTCAAAAAAGAAAAGAAACAGCACAATGTCATCATAACTTAAGTGATGTTAATCCGGTCAGAGAAACAGCACGTTAATGTCATAATCCAAGTGGTGTTCATTTTCCTTCCTGTTATTTTGATTCCGCCGGTGAGCACTGGAAACATTACCAAACCGTATGCTTCTCTTATTCTTCTTCTCACAACCACACAGGAAAAGTAACAAAGAAATTATCACATGATAGAAAAACTATTACGTATTCATATCTCCAATCAATCTATACGTGATACGTAGTGGAATTTTTAATTTGAAAAACAATTGATAAAACTTGAGTATATGTATCACGTGAAAATTGACTGTAACACGAAACTAGTAATGATTCCAAATCACACAATAATTTCTACAGGTATAATAGCCAAGAAGCTAGAATTTGTTCACCAAAATTGGCCTCTCTATAAGGCTTATAGAGGAAGAGCCACAAGATGGTGAAGAGAAGCGTTTGTCAGCAACAAAATCATTCTCTTCCTCCATGATGGTGTCAAGCATTTTCTTCACGCGGCACCTCGTCACTGCCACGAATCTTGGTGGAGCAACCTCGGTGGTGACCCTTGCAGTTCGCAACTTGGCCATGGGACAGTGAAAATGAAATGATGAACAAGATAGAATAAAGGGAGAGGTGGGTATAGATGGTGGTGAAATTGAAGAAACGAGTTGCATTTATAAGGTTGAGTAATATTAGTGTGGCGCATCGTTTTGGTCGAGATTATGTGGTGCTGTAATAGATAATGATTTCAATAGTCGGTCACATTGTGGGGCTACTATGTCTTTGGGGCAACCCTTAACTTTTCATTCCCATAAGGCTGGAAGTAGGTATGGCATTAGCTTTTTCTGACCAGAATGCCCTTCTTTTCGGGCATCTCCAAGCTTCTTAACTGCACGCGTAGGACTCCTAAGGTATTTGTGAATTGTACAATAAACTTGTACGTGTTACTCTAACATTTTTGTTAACACAAAAGTTATTCATAACTAAAAACTAAACTAGATTACTTAAAAAATAAATATAAACTAACTCCATATTTTGACCCTTTTTTTGACTTCATGAGGTGGCATGCGTAGGTGGCTTTTATTTTTTAAATTAAAGTTAATTTTATAAAACCATTTTAGATGCAGACGTGCTTTTTATTTTTATTTTAATTAAAACTTCTTTTGCAAAAAGACATAATGGACAATGGGTGTGGGCGTGAAAATTGAAAGGGCAAGAAATATGTTTTCTTTGTGCAGAGCCAATAAAAACGAAGAAAGGGGAAAGAAAGAAAGAAAGGGAAAAGGAAGAAAGGAGAAAGGAAGAAAGGAGAAAAATGGAGAAGACGTGTGTTGTAGTGAAATCGAAGAAGAAGAAAGGAGAAGACGAACCTCACAGAGTTAGGGTTTTTGGTGTTTCTTATTGTTCGATTTAATGTCATGGTTGGTAGCTCTATTTTTTTTTTGCGCTTCTGTAATATGCCAACACTTTTGTGGTTTTTTTTTTTTAAATCGCCGTTGTGGGTTTTTTTGTTAAGAAACTGAGATTTTGTTTTGTTTTTGGTGGCATAGTCGTTTGAGTCATTCTTTAATGGCAAAATTAATATCTATCTTGTGCAGGTGAATTACCACAACACTATAATCGAAGAAGAAAAAGGGAAAGACAAACCTCGCGACGTTAGGGTTTTTGGTGTTTTCCGTTGTTCGATTCAGCTGGTGGTTGGTAGGTTTGTGTTATTTTTTCGTTTATGTGATTTTGGTGCTTTTTTGTTGAATTCACCGTTGTGGGTTTTTAAGTTAAGGAACCGTCACTAGTGTAGTAAGGGCTTTTGGCCCCGGTTGTTTTTGATATTCTGCCCCGGTTCTAGAACCGAGGCATATTGGGGTGAGGCAAAAAAGGGTGGTTTTTGGCCTCGGGTGTCAACCGAAGCCATAGGGGGTACTTTTCTGCCTCGGTTCTCTAAGGACCCGAAGCCATAGGGGTACTTTGCTCACACCACCATTAGCACTGCTGCGCTCATCCTCGCCATCGAGATCGTCGGCAAACGCTGTCGCGGCCAAACCTTCACTAGCACTGAACGAGCAACCCACCACGACGCTCAGACCCATGCTACCACTGCACGATCTGAATGCGACAACGACAAACCACCATGAACCAGTAGAGCCAAGAGATCTAAAGATCTAGCACCTCCACCGTCGTTCGAAGCAGAACTTCAAGCCACTGTTACGGGCAACCCTACTACTGTGTCGCCATCACCACCGCAGACAAAGGAAGAGAGTGACCACCAAATCACGCCTTTGCCGTGAGCCTCGAGCATGCCTCTTCCGCTAATGACGAACCAAACACCACCGCACGAGAAAACAAAGACGAGAATGCCTCCACCACGCGCAAAGTGTTCGCTCAGGGACGAAGGTGAACAGTGCGAGGTTGCGAATTTAGGAACCTAAATAGGGCATATGGCCTCGGTTCAATTAATAACCGAGGCCTAAAGTCCCTTTATGGCCTCGGTCAATAAAGACCCGAAGCCAAATGTGACGGCACTGGTGACATTTTTGAAATTAGGGTTACTGGCTGACTTATAGGCCTCGGTTCTTTTTTAACCGAGGCCAAAAACCTCTTCATATTACCTCGGTTCAAAAACACCCGAAGCCAAAAGTGCTGACGCTGATGGCCTTTTTGAAATTTTGGTTACTGGGCTGCCTTATAGGCTTCGGTTCTTTTGCAACCGAGGCCTAAAACCTTTTACTACACCGGTTTTGCACACACCCGAGGCAATATAGTTGGACGAAATTACAAAAATGCCACCGCCTCCTTATAGGCTTCGGTTCCGCTATAACCGAGGCCTATAAGGCGAAGTAAAATGTCAAATCTGCACTAGTGCATGATTTTGTTTTGTTTTTGGTGGCATAGTCCTGAGAGTCTATCTTGGTGTGTATAGTGATTTGCCGCAAGGTATGAAATCTTCATTGTTAAATTTTAATGACAAGTTTTTTATTACAAATAATGCTTATTTCATCTTAATGAAGTCTTTCTTGGTGTGTATGATTTTTAATGAACTAAGTACTTTGATAGGTGCATGAATACTAGTTTTCTGAATAGGTTGATTAAAACTGTCTGATTTTTTTTGGTGATGACCTGTGTGCACATCAGTGATGACTTGTGCTGCATTTTTTGCAATAATGTGGTATCACTCAATTTTTTGAACTTCAATACTATATCAATCAATACGTTTTTATGGGGTGATTCACTTTCGATAATCTGTGTTGATTTGTAATTATTTCTTTCACGTGGTTTCATCTGCAAGTGGATTAAACATGTGTGATGTGTTGGTGATGGCTTGTGTGCACACAAGTGATGACCTGTGCTGCATTTTTTGCAATCATGTGGTATCACTCAATATTTTGAACTTCCATATTATACCAGTCAATAGTTGTTTATGGAGTGATTCACTTTGGATAATCTGTGTTGATTTGTAATTATCTCTTTGATGTGGTTTCATAGCCAAGTTGATTACACTTGTATGATTTATTGGTGATGACATGTTTGCTCACAAGTGATGACATGTGTTGAATTTTTTGAAAGCATGTGGTATGACTCAATTTTTTGATCTTTCATGTCATACTAGTCAATAGTTGATTATGAGGTGATTAAGTATGGGTAATATATGTTGATTTGTAATTATTTCTTTCATGTGGTTTCATACCCAAGTGGATTAAACATGTCTGATTTGTTGGTGATGACTTGTGTGCACACAAGTGATGACCTCTGCTGCATTAAGTGATTATGTGATAAGTGTTTTATGCACGAGTGGTAGTTGTTCAAAGTGAGAAGAATTACGTTGAAGTAAGTTTGAGTGCTGACATTGTGCTTACTTGAGTTATGTATTCAGGTGATAAGTATGAATGCAAGCAGTGAGCGAAGTGATTTCAGTGTTGACCGCAAGGTATGATATATTTTGGAGTTCAATTTATTTTGAAATTTGTTATGATAAAAATGACATAACTGTATTTTTTTTATTGTTCCATATTTTTTTTAGGCATTCATGCCGGACAAAATTGATTGGTAGTTTGAATAAGAAGTTAATAGAGGAACAAAAGTCATTTATTCGAGGAATGCCATTTGGATGATTGGTTAAGTTGAAAGAGTCTGTGAAAATATCTAGGAATCTTTTGAGTCCGTTAATTAGTAGGTGGGTGAAAAGGTTGGGGGGGGGGGGTTCACATGAGTACATAAATGGTTGGATTTACCTATTTAGATTTATGTCTTGGTCTAGGTTTGAGGGTGGTTGGTGAGAACATTGATTTAAACCAGGAAGGGTTAAATAGTGATTCAAAGAATTTATTTGGAGCTGCCAAACTTGTTCATATTGAAATGGTATATGATTACATTTTAAAACATATTAAAGAGCTTTGTTTAGAGCATTTTGGTAAGCTTTATGTTTTGTTAGCAATTTATGAGTTTTTGTTGCCCAATCGTAGTGGAACTATTTTTTCTATGTTGTTCAACATTATTGATGACCTTGGTAGTATTGGGAAATTTAGTTGGGGTCAAGTGGTGTATGAGTATTTGGTTAGGAGTATTTGTTAAGCTAAATTGTTCTTGAAGGAGAAACAAAGTACCAAACACTTCCATGTAGCTAGATGTGTTTATTTGTTACAAGTAGTGTATGTTAAATTAATTTCAAGCTCATTTGATAACTTTAAAATATTTGGTTATGAGTTTTGACTGATTTTGATTACAATGGTGGCAGTTATGGTCTTTTGACCATTTTTTGATTTCGAATTTAAAGGATTGTCAGCGCACAACCAAGTTTCCCAGAATCTTGCATTGGATGGAAATGAAAGTAGGGGACAATCTAATTAAAAGGAGTTTGACAAATAACACTGTAAGTTCGAGTTTTTTTTTGTATGATTTTTTTTTTGAAATGTGTCATGTATACTTATTGATGGTTGTTGTGAATTGATGCAGGTTGTTGTAGATGTGGCTGCCTCTGCAGAAGAGCTGATCAATTCCTTCGTTAAAGAAGGTTTTGAGGTTTATGGACGTCGAAATAAGGGTAGTAAAATAGTTAACTTAATTAAAGTTGTTAAACATCAAGAAAGTGTGCTAGGGGAATTGCAAAAAGAACTTTTAGACTTGAATGCAATGATGATTGAGAGGAAGAACCAACGTTAGCAGAATGAGGGCAAACTGAAGTTTTCTGAGTTGGGTGAACCATGTGTTGGTGATTTGCATACACCCAATTCCAACTACCTCAAGGGCTTTATTGAATTTGGCGATTCTGGTGAGAGGAGTCATGTCGAAGAAGTACATTTTCCAAATCAGGAAGCACAAGAATCCGAACATAGCAATATGTATGTGCGACGAAGGGATGGTCCTCGGATGCGTGTCAAGAGTTTTGCAATAAGAACTCCTTTTGCAACATATAGTAGGAGGAAGCACCATAAGTAGTTGATTTAGAAAATTTATGTTTGTTGTAGTTAGGATTTATATTGCTAACTTTCGTATTTTTTATGTGTTGACTTTGTGGAAGTGATTTATGACAATTTTTTTGTTTGGCTTACTGATTGATTTATGAAATTCTGAGTGGTTTATGTGAAGTTATAGCTGAATGTTGTTCATCCTAATTTTTATTGAGTGCAAATAAAGTTTATAGCATGTAAACAATTAATATGTATGTGGTCAGGAATTTAGTAATATTGGTTACCACACAGATCACAAATAAGTAATTATGTGCAAGATGTTGTTCACAAGTCAACACTTAATATATCATTGATCTACATTTAAAAATTTGAGAGTTATCATGTCTTGCATGCTTTACCAATTATAACACACCGGGTTAATATATAATATGTGATGTAGGACTTGTGAACCAAATAGCCCATACCAAAATTGATGTTCTTCAAAAAAGTTTACTCTAATCTAATACCATATTTTTTCTACATGTACAAATTTTTTGCCCCAGGTCACTACTTAATAATTCTTGAGTCATCATATAATTTTAATAGAGATAAGAAGAATATCATGTTGGAGTTGTGGATGAATTATCCCACACGAAGTTTGTTGATGTTCAATATGTTTCATATACGCAATTAAGGTGTTATATTTAATTAAATATGGACTACTTATTGACACTCTTACCCAAATACCTTATATTATGAGTGTGTACAAAATGTGAAGCGTAGATCAACACTTAATAGTGGAATGGTCAGTATTTAAAATTATCAGAGTTATGATGTTTTTCCTCTTTTATCAATTATCACACACCTAGTTTGGTAAGGTTTTTATTCGTAGAATATATGTTAGTAAGTTTTATTAATTAAAAGATAGTGGGCTTAGTAGAGACCACGAATTTTGAAGGTGAGCAAAATGTTTAGTGTAGGTCAGCACTTAATACTTGATTGATAAACATTTATTATTGTGATAGTTGGCATGTATGTTATGTTCCACTTGTACCACAATTTTCCCACAGCTTCATCATGGGCAATATCCTACATTATATTTTATTCAATTCATGTGATTAATAACATGCTTGCAAAAAATGCAACAAAAGTTTAATCAACCTGAGTATGAAACCACATGACAAACATAATTACAAATCGACACAGTTTACCCAAAGTTATTCATCCCATAAACAAGTATTGAGTCATACCACATGCTTTCAAAAAATTCAACACAGGTCATCACTTGTGAGCAAATAGGTCATCACCAATAAATCATACAAGTGTAATCAACTTAGGTATGAAACCACATCAAAGAGATGATTACAAATCAATAAAGATTATCCAAAGTGAATTACCCCATAAACAAGTATTGACAAGTATAGTATGATAGTTCAAAAAATTGAGTCATACCACATGATTGCAAAAAATATAGCACAGGTCATCACTTGTGTGCACACAAGTCATCACCAACACATCACACATGTTTAATCCACTTGCGAATGAAACCACATGAAAGAAATAATTACAAATCAACACAAATTACTTATACTTAATCACCCCATAATCAACTATTGACTGGTATGACATGAAAGATAAAAAAATTGAGTCATACCACATGCTTTCAAAAAATTCAACACATTTCATCACTTGTGAGCAAATAGGTCATCACTAATAAATCATACAAGTGTATTCAACTTGTGTATGAAACCACATCAAATAGATGATTACAAATCAACAAAGATTATCCAAAGTGAATTACCCCATAAACAAGTATTGACTGGTATAATATGATAGTTCAAAAAATTGAGTAATACCACATGATTGCAAAAAATGTTGCACATGTCATCACTGGTGTGCACACAAGTCATCACCAACACACCAAACATGTTTAATCTACCTACAGATGAAACCACATGAAAGAAATAATTACAACTCAACACAGATTACCCAAACTTAATCACCACGTAATCAACTATTGACTGGTATGACATGAAAGATAAAAAAATGAAGTGATACCACATGCTTGCAAAAAATGTAGCACATGTCATCACTTCTGTGCACACAGGTTATCACAAAAAAAAAAAACAGACAGTTTTAATCAACCTATTCAGAAAACAAGTATTCATGCACCTATCAAAGTACTTGGTTCATTAAAAAGCTACTTCTACTTCAACTTCAACTAATTTCACATCCAAAGTAAACCCAACAATGAACAATCATCTACTTCAAATGCACAAAATCAAAACTTTGGGTCTGTTAAACACTAAAACAAACCCTAACACAACAAATAGAAAAAAAAAATCATCATACCTCCAATCTCGTACAACCACCGTCGTTCGTAGACCTGCAACCTTCGAAAACAATGGTTGAACAACCTAAACCCAATGGAAGAGACGCTTCGATAGAACTCCTTTTCACAGCAAACGCTCGTCGTCAACAAACCCCGTCATCAACAAACCCCCGTCGTTCGCAAACCCTAACCCTTTCAAGGTTTAGCCGCGAGAGAGAATCCGCCACACTATGCTATCTTCTGTGCTCAACGCCTTTTGCTATCTTCCTTCGTCAGACGAACCACTCGAAAAACCATTGTCGTTGTTGGTGAGAAGAGAAACTACGATTGCCACAAAGAGAAGGGGTGAGAAGAGAAACTACAAGTGTGCGGGAGAAAAGAGAAATTGTTCAAATTTTCGAGTAAAAGCCACGTCTGCATCTAAAATGGTTTTATAAAATTAATTTTAATTTAAAAAATAAAAGCCACCTACACGTGCCACTTCATGGAGTCAAAAAAGGGTCAGAATATGGAATTAATTTATCATTTTCCAAACACATCTGCCAAACTATAGAAACTAAAACGTGAATTTAAGCTTGAAAAAATATATTAGAATTTATAGATAAAATACAGAAATTAAAATGTAAGGAAAATGATCATTAAACTCATAAATATAAATGTATAAGAATAAGCTTACTGTCTATTTGAAATTCCCAAAAGAATCTTATATGCCCTTAGGCTTACTTGAAATTACATTCACCAATTGAAACAAACTGAAACTCTACCTATACTCAATTCAAAAGCCAAAATTCAAAATAAGGTAAAATCTCATAATTCTAAAACAGTTAAAAGCAAACAAAAAGTCCTACCACAAAAGGTAATGTCTGCATGAATCAAACGATGTCATTAAGTTCGTTGAAGATTATAGTTTCTAAGAGATCATTGCTGATTTTAACATTTCATCAAAACACAAGTGCAACAGTTCCAAATTTCAGATTATATACTGGAATTGTATAATAATTTTACTTTTTATATTGTCACAAAAGGTATATCTTGAGATTCATTTTCACTATACTAACAAGTTTTATCTTAAGCAGGGCATAACTGGAGCTGTGAGTTTGACTCATGGTCTATGGACTATTCTTAACCCATTCTTTAATACGTATTCTTTTAAGGAGCTACCAAATGAGGAGACCTAAAAGAAGTCCCATCTCCCAAAAGGTCCTCTAAAAAAAGATTAGGGTTTGAGTCAAGGTGGATTTGGTCATACTATAAGACTTTAATTAACTCCTAAAAACAACACCTTTAGTTGTTAATGGTCGAGTTGAGCCCTCTCTGACAAAAGGTCAAGATGGGTTAACTCGAGTCGAAGATCGAGATGGACCGGTCTAGCCGAAGGTCAAGATGGACCAACCCAACCGGTCGTGACGAGTCATCTCAGGTTAAAGATCAAAAGGGATCGTCACAATCTAAAGACCGAGATAGACTATTCATGGCCAAAATTTGACACAGGTCGTCTCGAGTCAAAAGAAGAGACATTCCAACCCGAACGAAAATTAGATCGATCATGATTGAAGGTCAAGACATGTAGGCTTGGGCAAAGGTTAGACTGATCATGACTAAAGGTGGAGATAGGAAGTCTTAGGTGAAAGTTCGAGATGAGTCGCCTTAGGACGAATGTCATGACATGCCAACTCAGGCCTAAGGTTGAGACAAGCTGACTCGATTAAAGGTTGAGACGGGTCGGCAAGATCAAAGTTCGAGATGGGTCTTCCTGGACCAAAAGTTGAGATGGGTCGACCAATATTGAAGGTCGAAAGGGATCGTCCTGGGCCAAAGGTTGAAACAAGACCGTTTCTGACTGAAAGTCGAGATAGGGCCGTTTTTTACCGAAGGTCGAGACAAGTCGTTTCAGGCTGAAGGTCGAGACAAGTCAGTCTGGACGATTCGAGTTGAAGTTTTGGTTTGCATACTAATTGTTGATTATATGCCCAATAATATATTTTTAAAAAAATTATTTCTTATTTCTAAACTCTCGTGGATAGGTCCTAACCCATAAAGATTTTGTGGACATTTTTACTCATGAACTTTTCCAACGAAAGGTCTTGTGGTTTGGTGGCTCCCATCCTTTTAGTAAAGTTCAAATCCTATGGAGTAGGTCAAATTGACAACTCCATACTAAAATACCATATTTCATTTTTTTTTATGAGTTTTAATATGAGTTTAGTTTGGTAGGATATTATATCGCATGGATGTATAACCAGTGGAATCCGGAATCATTAATATCTTGGCACTGTGTACCTATATATGTTTGTCCGTCGCAATTAGTTCATATAGTGTTAACTTAATTGTAAAACAACCCTAACATACTTATCTTAATTGTAAAATGAGCGTAATCAATAGTAATCAATTGGAATTTCAGAAAATGTCTGTATAAATGAATGGACCAAAGATCTTATCCTTTGTTCTCTTGAATGACTTACCTAACTTAAATGATTAAGATGTACACAGAAATTGCAAAGGTGAGTTTACAAAAACTTCCCCATATTTCTGTAAAATATAGGTAAAAGTTAAAAACTAAGTTTTATTAAAACCTCATCCAAACAGAACTATCGTCAACTCGAGAAGACAGGAGTTGAGACCCAGAAACGGAATTTCCATAGTGCAAGATTTTGATATCCTATTTGGGAAACGTCATATTCACATTCTTCACCGATAGGGTCTTGGCGTGCTGCTAGGTACGGTTTTTAAAAGAGGTGATTGTGGTGCAAGTTGCTTAGTATTAATAGCAGTTTTTGTCTCATAGCTTCTACGCATTAATTACAAAAAAGTGGGTATCTAGAGCAACATTACATGGATTTCTGGCATGTTATGAGGGACCATGGAGAATGTGGTTTGAAACCCTAACCGAACTAGCACGGCGTTGGTAGCATAGTGAAATTGATTGTTTGGTTCCTGCAGCACGAAAGAATAGTTTCACGTGGGGTGTAGTGTAGTGGCTGTAGCTCGTCATCATTTTACCACATTTTCAATTTCTGATTCAATATTGTGCGTGTGTGTGATAAATTGTGATGACAATATAAGGTTACCAGATCAAGCTAAATGACGAGAGATTGGCTATGAGCAGAGAGCTATTAAATGTTGTTGCGTGTTCTTCAGGTACTCTCATCATTGTGCAGCTACAACTAACAATAATGGAATTATATATCTAAGATTCAGAGTAAAAGAAAAATAACTAGGGTTTTGTTGCATACTTACTAAGGATTCTGATATATTTAGGACGTTGTCTCATGCAAGAATTGCTCTAAGTATTAAGGTTCTATAACAGAAATTATTCATGAGAACATTCAGTAATAAAGAAAACTGTTGAAGGGTATATATGGTAACCCAACAACAGTGTTGGAAGGGGTGAAAGTTGAAAAATTATTATAGTTTTTTCTTATTAGCACACTTATTTGTAGTTTATGTTTAATTCAATATAAAACTTATCAATAATTATGTGTATAGAGTTTACTGTGCGAGAAATCAAGAAAGGTTAAAAAAGACATCACACTACAAAAATACCCGAAAATAGCTTCCACTTATTCGAGTCCGTCAAGTAAAAGGACTCGAATAGCATCACATTAGTGGTCCTTGCATAGAAGTAAAATTCAAAATAAAAATATAAAATTTTTAGAGTGGGTTGAACCCACTTTAAAATATTATTTAAAATTTAAAAATAATAGAAAAGGTGATAAGTTCCTAACCCCTATCATCGATAGAGACTAATGACACATGCTTAGGGAGAATCAACATGTTTAGAAGGAGAGTTTTTTTCACCTTCTTTTGATTTAGTTTTATGTTGACTTTCCTAACGTTGACTTTTGTTGACTTGACTTTGGTTTACTTGTTGACCTTAGTTGACTTGTTGATCTTAGTTTACTTGACATAAGTTTACATGTTGACTCTTTGGTATTTTGTTTTGTAGGAATAAGCTAGACTAACTTGGAGTAAGGGAGAGACGTGCACTTGGGAACACACATGTTAGGAGTCTCTTTTGGAGAGCTTGGAGAGCAAGTTTGACCTTTTCTTCTAGAAGGTCAAAGGTGTCACATATGCAGGCTTGGAGACCAAGCTAGGGTTGTCTCTCCTTTTCAAGACACCTCCTTTAGACCTAGTTCCTAGAAACTTAGTTTTGTGTTATTCTTAGCATTGTATTTTTGAAAGGAGGCTCTTTTCCATACTTATAAAAGGGCCTCCTCTCCTAGGTTATTGTAAGGGTTGAATATTTTGAAGTTATACACTGTATATTTGACCATTTGTGAGAGTGATCTTGATATCGCTGTTGTTAGGCGATCAAATTACCACTACTTAACTTTAGCAACTTCAATATTGCCAAGTTAGTAGTGAACAAACTAGTTAGGGTTAACATAACCTTGAGTCGTCTCACAACGAATACAAAATTGATCTCAAATATTTAATTCTTATAAAAAGTGCAATTAAAACTAGAAACTATAAAAATATGGGGTTTTGATACGCAAAGAATAAGTGACACGCAAATAAAAGATCGTAAACATAATAATAGTAAATAGGTCAATTCCACTGCTTTTTCAAAATAAGATTCTTCATCGGTTATCTAGAGATGATTATTAAATTAATTATTGTTGTTGATTTACAAATCAATAAATGTAAAGTCTCAATTCACTCACTTTTAATCAAAGTACAGTCTCAATTAAAAATGAGAATTTTTAGATTATCCATAGTAAATTCAACCAAAGTACAGTCTCAATTAAATTTTACTATCCCTAATCATGTCTATTCCTTTGTTTCCTCACCAAATAGAAAACTTAATTAATCAAAGTAAAGTCTTGACTAATTTTAGTTAAAGTAATTACCTCTAATCAAAGTACAATCTCAATTATTGGCAAAAACTTATTAATCAAATGAAAGTTTCTAAATAAAATCAAAGTAAAGTCTTAATTGAATTTAAAAACCTTTTCACTCATATGATTAGCATGCGTGTAGAATTAAAATCATTATTTTCTATTCAATTAAGAAACAAAGGACATAGATAAACAAAAACCACAACAATAATCAAAAGAACAAATAAATTAATTCATCTAACCTCATAATCCAGTTAAGAAATTACAGTGGAATCAACACTAAACGCTTAGCCCTCCATGGCTTTGATGGAATACATGATAATAATATGATGAAGGAAAGAAAATAAAGGGAAGAAGGAGAGATGTGGTGGATGACGGTATTTTCCAAAACTAGAGAGTTGCTAAGTGTGTAAAATTGTGTCTCTTCTGCTCCCTTAAGTCTCGTTATATAGGCTTCAACTGGACTTTGGGCTTTATCTGTTGGTTGCTAAAATATTTTATTTTTATTTAATTAATTAGCAACTTAATTTCTGTCCAATTTCCAATTCTGCTCCTCTTATTTAATCATTTTTACAAAATTGACCAGAGTTTGACCAGTTGACCAACTTTGACCCGTTGACTGCCTATCAGATGCTGACATGTGGCGGTGTATTTTCTCTCTCCAAAATTAGGGTTTGCTCTTACACTGTTCACCCTCGCTAAGTTGCGCGGTTGACGATTGATGGTGGCTGCTCCGGCGTGGCTGCTCCGACGCGGTGGTGATGGTTTCCTGCTATTGCGTTTGCAGTGCTGCACTCACGGGTTGCTGTCAAGGTGTGTGTTGCTGCTGGAACGGGTTCTCACACTCATGTTCGCGCTGTTCCGACGTGGTGACTGGTTGCGTGCAGGTGGATCATGCTGGCTGTGAATCTGGATCGTCTTCAAGCACGAGAGATGGAGGTTGCAAGCGTTGCTACGCAGTTGGCTGAGATGGTTGACGCAGATCTTACTGATGCGGATGAACATGTGCGCGAAAATGGTGGTGTTGCCAGCGGTGGTTCCTGTTCGAAGATGGTGGTGAAGCTGCGGTTGTCGTGGCTGCCGTGGCTTGAATGGTGCGCTGCTGGTACGAGTCTCGCAGGTGCAGGCACAGTGGAACGCAATGGAGGTGCTGGAACGTGAATGGTGGCCGACGGGAAGGAGATGAATGCTGCTGCAGCTCCAGGCGAGGTTGAGCGTGAACTACACGAGGATGATGGTGGAGTTGCGGTGGCTAGTGCAGGTTCCATGGCTGCCGGCGAGATTGGCGGCGGCGGCTAGGGTGGCGGCTGCCATGGTGATGGAAGGAGATGATGAAAATTAGGGTTAGGGTTTCATTTTGAGAGATGGTGACGTGGCAATATCTGATTGGTCAATTTGGTGAGTGGAGGATTATGACACGTGTCAGCTTATGGTTGGCCTAATTTGAAAGGTGGGGATTGCCACATGGCATAATCTGGTTGAGTGGAGTTTAAGTGGTAAGAGAGGTGCAACTCAGTAAAAACTGAGGGTGCATAACAGGTTTTTGGTGGTCCACTTTAGAAGGAGTGTGTAAATAAAAACATTGGGTGCATTTAGCTCCTGACTATTTCTTTTCCGAATTTGCTGATTTAGGACCTATTTTGTAACTTTGAATATTTCAAATCCACACTTTTAATGACCCAAATTAAACTCAGCTGCATTAACAAACGTTAGCATATCCAATAATATTTTATGCAACTAAAATAAATTTTACGTCATTTTTACCTTACGTACTCAATAAATCCAATAATCACAAATCCTAATTAAATCAATCTTTAAGCACAGAAAATTTAATTAAATCCCCAAATTTAAACATTAAATGAGGGCAAAAATTTGAACTCATCAACTCTCTTAGGAGTGTCATCTTCTCTTTGTCTTATCTTGAGAATTGCTTTTAAGTGGTGGCACACACCACTATTATTGAGTATGGTAAGCCTTGTGCCCCTTCAAGTGGCATGTCATCACCATTGAGCCCCCTCCCCTTTTCTTGTCTTCCATCTCTTATAATTTTCTTTTCTTTAAGTTCATTTCAATTCACGTATGTTTATGTATTTGTGTTCTTATTTTATTTTCTTGTTAAGTGAATCTTTTTTTTTCTTGAGCTCTTAAAAGTGAACATTCGTATCTAGATAACCTTGATTATCTTAATGTCCATTTTAGATATTCTTATAGCTTTCTTAATCACCATAACACCATATATTGATAATGCTAAAATAAGTTATATAAAAAAGAGAAATGTTGACTGACATGCAGAGGTGAAAATTAGTATAAAATTTTATATTAAAATATATAACGTACACTCATTTATACTATAAACTAGTATTTTGACCCATGCAAGACACGACATTATTTTCAAATTCACTTAATTTTGTTTTGTTCAAGTTATTAAACATTAACTTTAACATAACTATATCGTAATTTCAAATGGTGTAAATATTTAATTATTTATTTTTTATTTTACATAATATTTAAAATTTTATCATTATTATATTAGTAATATGATGTTATTGTATTATTGTTAAATAATATTATTAATTATAATATATTATTATATTTGTTAAGAACAGACAAAATCTTTCTAAACTCTTATGTTGCTAGAATTTATTCTCATCTTAAATTCAAATTCTTTGAAGGTTGAGAATAAGTGAACGTTCTTTAGAGGTATTAAAAGAGTCCATAAAAAAGACTTCATTTTACAATTTTTATTTTATGAATTTCAAATGCAAATTTTGTTACCACATTTTTACTATTTTATAATTTCAAATTCAAGTTTGGTTACCATATAACTTTTATCTTCAAAAACTTAAACAATTTATCATATTCACTTCAATTGAAAATTGAATTAGCCTCCCTTTGAAAATTTTACCCCATTTAGTCACCCAACCTTAGAAATTCTTGGATTTAGTCATTTTTAACCAAATTTTGTTATGTTTATTTGACGTTTCAAATGATTTTTCTGATAACATTTGAGTTGTTTACACCACTTGATACATCTTCCGCTTCAATGTTAGCTGAATAATAAACTTAACAAAATTTGGTTAAAATGACTGAATATACAAACTAATTCCAAAATTCACCTAAATGACCATATTGCATTACTTGAAGTGTTTCTTTTGTTTATTGTATTCGGTGATTGATTTTGATCCACAACTGGAACAATTAATTTCCATTAAGCATACTAAATACCATATAACAATACTATATGTCAAATGAAAAAAAAAAGACAGCTACTTTTAATGTTAATGTCGCATGTTCATTGCATAATAGGGTAATGATAGCTACAAATATGCAATAATAGCAGTATAACCAAGAGCTTCAATTTACAACTACATCAACTCAATGGCTAGAGTTTATTTTTAGTTAATGTCCATTTTTACCTCTTTTTGTGTGTTTATTGTCATGAAAAATAAACTCTTTCCTAGCTTTCATCTTGTTATACCCTTAAGTTTAGTGTGTTTTGTATTGTTTTGTGTTTTAGTTGTTTTATGCTTGTTTTGCCTCTAATATCTCTTTTAAGTGTGTTAAATAAGTTAATAGGAAGGATTTGTGGTGGAAGAAAACAAACAAGAACTCAAGGGAGCATGATTGGACAAGAAAAGATTGATTTTGAAGCAAATACCCAAGTCGAGCGCCACTGGAATCATGCCCAGTGCTTCAAATACATAATGTTGTCAAACTGCCTAAGGCTGAGCGATGGCAAACTGGGGCTGAGCGCCATTCAGTTCGCAAAATCTGGTGTTGAGCGCTACCGAGACAAGGATGAGCGGTGGCTTGCTAACATATCAAAAAATGGGTTTTTAATCTTGTTTCTCATGAGGGTTTGGACCATTCCTCATTTTGCACAATAGAGAAACACTTTTCAGTACTTGGAGAGCCTCTTAGAGGTTCTGGGAGTGTTGGGAAGCTCTCCCACTTCTCCTTGGGTCTTCTCCTCCATTCTTAGTGGTTTTTCCCCCTTTTGGGGTTGGAGAGGAAGATGGGTTACAAATTGGAGGTGTTGATGCGAAGGGGAGGCACAATTGGAGCATGGAGAAGCTACTAAAAACCTTGGGAGAGGGCTTGCATCTTCTCTTGGGTTTCCATTTCTTCCTTATCTCTTCAATTTGTAAAACCTAGGTTCTCCACCATGGAGAGCTAAACCTATTTGTTGAGATTAGATGTAATAAACTGAATTCTTATGTATTGTGTGATGTTAATCCATATGCTTTTCCATTTCTATGTTAGTATTTGATTTCCATGCTTAATGTTTGCTTTGGTTTGGCCACCCATGCATGATTTGTGGTTCTTGAGGTGTTGGAAAATGTCTTTTGAACCTAGAACTGAAATTGAATGCCTAATGGAGCTTGTATCTAGGGATAAAACATAATTCATTAGTAATCTTAGGACTCTTGAACTTAATGCATGATTTCACTTGTTGAGGATTTAAGAAATTAGAACATGATGAGTTATCATAGACTCAAAGTCGCTAGGAATAGGATTTGAGTATTCTTGTGAGTTGATTTTGACTTGAAATTGGAATTGAGATGTTTGTGAATGCATGAGAATAAAGTGAATGCAATCTAGTCTTGACAATAGTATATAATCTATGTTAAATTTATGTTGCACACCAACTATTTGATAAAATATCGAAAAGAGTTTCTTTGTGTTTTGTGAGCTTTGTTGTCTATTTGAGTTGTGAATTGTGAGAGTTGTCATGTGTTGCACAAGTCCCTGTAGAGAGATTGATATTTATTACTTGCTACGTGCGACCGGTGCACTTGTCATTTTTCACCTAACACTTGTGTTGTGGGGTTTAATGCTTGGCTATTTGTGGATTGTTTTTGAAATGTGGAATGGGTATATTGTTATTGATTATTGTTTTTTTTTTGCAGTTCATAGGATTTGTACAAGTGATGGTTGGGAAGAGTGAACATAATGAAAATGTGATTTCAATGTGTTGTTGATTCTTTGTACCCAATATGCAAAAAAAAAAAATATTTACATTGGGGTCTTTATGAACAAAAAAATTGTCCATCATAGTTAGATTTCACAATAAAAAAATATGGCACCACTAGTGACTGACATGTGGGGTTTTTGTACAATAAATGGACAATATTGTAATGAACAGAAAACATGTTATTTCTACCCAATATGTGTAAGTTTTGAAATGGTTAAAATGCCAAGAAAAAGGGTTGAATTGGCTAGTTAAAAAATAGGATGACTTTTAAAAGCTTAAAATTGTCTTGAATTGAATCAACCCAACCAATAAGTAAGGATGTAAACTCTTATGGACTGGACACTTTTAACTGTCGATTGATTTTACTAAACAAATGTTGTATTGATATAATTAATCGATTGAATCAGAAAAACAGTCGACTAAAATACTAGGAAAAATACAGAAATGCAGATTCGTGATTTAAAGCAAGATAGTGCAATATATCAGTCAAGATAGGTTCCAATGAGTTATATAAACATTATCAATGTTACAAATAACACCAAATCACTCAAGAATGGTTTAGATCACAATTCTTTAAACTTTAAATGATAATGCAAGAGAGAAGAGTTAGAGAAAAGAGTAATGCACAAGATTTTTATACTGGTTCACTTAAACCTGAGCTATATCCAGTCTGTCAAGGCAACCCAAGCCTGACTTTGCACTATTTCAAAAGATTTACAAAGTTTACACTCTTACACTTTCAAAATTTTGAAAACACACACAAAAGACTCTTGAATCACACAAGAATCACAATAGCATAACAAGACACCTCTTGTAGACCTGGAAAACCACGAGGCACAAACACAAAGCTTGAGAAAGATCAAACCTCCGCATAACCCTGGCTACCACAACCCCTTCTCCAAACTTCAAACACCAAGTAAAATGCTCCAAGAATTGATCCAAGATCAATCTTCATCTGCTGCAATCTGTATGCTCACGAAAGAGAGAGAGAGAATTCTTACATCTCTTTCAAAAAATGGTCTTCTTACATCTCTTTCAAAAAATACAACTCTTATAGTCAAACTGTTACAAAATTCAACAAGTTGATTTCACTTAACTTAAGTGAAATCAATTGATTAAAAAATAAATCAACTGATTGAATATGTCACAGTTTAAGACTATTGTAGCTAACCTTTTAATTTGTTAAAAATCCATTCAACAGATTAAAAGACACATTTTAACTTGTTGAAAAATATTTCAACAAATTAAAAGATACAATAAAGACCCTATACAAAATGCTAAATGGTCTACAAAGTGAATTACAATCTTCAAGCTTGTTTTCCTAATGATTGATCCATATGAAGGGCATGCATATAAGGCTTGATCAACTCGAGCAAAATTAAATCTCCATAACTTCATCAATGTAGGCATAATTTCAAAGCAATGACTTCAAGTTACTTCAACAAAACTTCATCAAATCTTCATGGAACACACCATACAAGCTTCGCATGTAAAAAATATAGGCCATCAAAAATCACATTGGACTTTCCATGACAAAAAAAAAACTCAATCAGAGTGAGTCTTAAAGGAAAAGAAAATACGGCAGCAACACTAACCCATATATAGGGACCCATGTATAAATAAGTGGGGAGTTGAGGTGGATGTTTTGACAAATTGTAGATAATTTTTTAATCTTTAGACAATATTATAATGAACAAACATGTCTGTTGAGGCCAAAGTTTGAACCTCAACACGAAATAACTCTAATTCAGCCAAACATGTTTGTCGTTACATTTATCTGTTCCAACATGATGACTGGATTTTTTTATGAGATTTGGATGTTAAATTATTTATTTATATTGGTTTTTGTAGATATGATTGTGACATAATTGCTCTTAAGATGATGGAGTTATAGGATGGTGTCAAAATGTTTGATGGGAATAACATGCTTGACTTCACCAATGTAAGTTGTTGAATTCACTAAGGTGTTGGTATATGTTGTTTAGTTATAGGTTTTATTTTTGTCTACACCTATATGTTGTGGGTTGACTGAAGAATAAGTTTTTGTGCAGGAACAACTTCACCATATTCGGAAGCAATACATATGTCAAAAGATACTACATAAAGATAACACCAAAATGCAACAAGTTATACGAGAATATGATTTATTAATTAGGAGTTAGAAGTTATTCATGTACATTTATTGCATTCTGCACATAGTAATTTAGAAGGATGACAATAAAAGACTTTTAGGGTATAGAACATGCAATTAGAAGTTCAAGTGAATTGTATTTATTCGTAAATGAAAGATGTATAAGATGAAACAATGTTATTAAGAATATTTTATCCTGACTCCAATAGACAACTTTTTTGTTATGGGAATTCCAATGTCATTTATTATGGCTCATATGGGTAGATAGAATATGATGTCTGTTGATTACAAAATGTCTACAATTTGTTCAAAAATTCTAGCGCAACTCCTTGTTTATTTTCATATGGATCCCCACATGTGGGTTACTATTGCTACAATATTTTTTTTTTCGTTAAGACTAACTACAATAGAATATTTTTTTTGTCATGGGAAGTCCAATGTAACTGTGTATGGCCAATATTGGGTAGATAGAACATGGTGTTTAGTGACTACAAAACTGTATACAATTTGTTCAAAAAACCCAACATAACTCCCCAGTTATTTCCATATGGGTCCCCAGATGTGGGTTACTACTACTACCATATTTTTTCCTTTAAGACTTACTCGAATAGACTTATTTTTTGGTCATGGGAAGTCCAATGTCAATTTTTATGGCCAGTATTAGGTAGATTGAACATGTTAACTTTTGATTACAAAACTATGTAGAACTGGTGCAAAATACCCAATGCTAGTCCCCACTTCTTTATACATGGGTCCCCAAATGTGGATTAGTTTTGGTGCCATATTTTTCTTTTCCATAAGGTTGACTCCAATGGACTTCTTTTTTGGTCATGGGAAGTCCAATGTAAATGTTGATGACCCATATTGGGTATATAAAATATAGTGTTTGGTGATTATAAAACTGTCTACAAGTTGTTCAAAACACCCACCTCAACTCCCTACTTATTTACACATGGGTCCCTAGATGTGGGTTAGTGTTGCTGTCATATTTTCTATTTCGTTAAAACTAACTCTAATTGACTATTTTTATGGTAATGGGGAGTCCAATGTCAATTTTGATGGCCTATATTGGGTAGATAGAACATGATGTTTGTTCACTATAATATTGTCCATTTATTGTACAAAAATCTCAAGGAAACTCTCCAAATATTTTCACATGGTTCCCTATATGTCAGTCACTAGTGGTGCCATATTTTTTTCTCATGAAATCTGACTACGATGGAATTTTTTTTTGTTCATAAGGACTCCAACGTAAATATATTTAGTCCATATTGAGTATAGAGAATCAACAACACATTGAAATCACTTTTTCGTTATGTTCACTCTTCCTAATCATCACTTGTACAAATCCTATGAATTGTTAAAAAAAAAACAAGAATCTATAACAATGTACCCATTCCACATTTCAAAAATAATCTATAAACAACTAAGTATTAACCCCACAAGACAAGCATAAACGCCAAACCACCCGTGAATGCCCTAATAATTTCTCAACCATGAAAAAGGAAAAAAATGAATAAACTAAGCTTCAGTCGTTGAACGAGCACATAGCCACACCGAACAACCATCGAATGTCGTCGACAATGCACAATGCGAACGAACATAACATGAATCATGGGCGATTGCAACAACAAAATGAAGAAAATAGCAAATTGAGGCTTCTAAAACAGCGAACTCAAGCTTCATCACTTCTTTCGCTGAAGGTGCTCGTTCTCTCTAATAAAGGAAACCAAGTGGGAGGAAATGGTTTAGCATTGAAGGAAGGTTCTCGTTCTCTCTACTAAAGAAAACAAATTTTCCCTCTTTCAACATCTTTCCCCACACATGTAGTTGCTGAGAAAATTAAAAAAATCACATTTTGAAATTAAAAAAAATGAGTGACACGACGACAATGTCAAAAATGAGTAAAAATTGTGTCAAAATATCAATATCTTTAATAATATATGAAAAATACATACTGTCAATATCAACAAAAATACCTACATTTAAAATAGAATTGAACTAAATTAAAAATCATACTCTTTTTAACTGAAAACTTATTATTCCTATTTTTCATTTTATCATAATGAATCATCTTTCATCTTTGTCGAGCATTCTTTGAATGATTGTCATCCATAACTAAATGAAGTTCCTTATGTTGAAGTTTAATCACATTCAATCTTAAAATGCTTAAACTATTTTAGAGTTAATAATATTTGTTTGAGAGATATTTAGTTCAGACTTCGCAATCGAAGAACAATAATTTCAAAGTTGTGAGAATATTTTTCCTTTTATTTTGGTACAATAGTTACAATCTTTTTCTTTTTTAAAATAGAAGTGAATTTTATATGCAAGTGACCACTATTTCCAATACATTTTAATATTAGCACATATCTCATTAATGACCTTCAGACGTTGACTATTTCTTTTGAATAAATAAATAAAAATGAGTGTCATGCTTGCATTCTTCCGTGCCTGTATTCTGTCATCAATTTCCTACACATATTTGAAGTCTAATTATTGGTATGAATTATAGCTTGAACAATACACATGCAAAACACAATGATCTGTTGGAGTGCTTTATCATAATTGTTTGTATCATAAAAAGCGTTATAATTATGATTGCTAATTAATTTTAAGTGTTCTTGTTATTCATTATTAATGATTTTTGGGAAATAAACTTTAGTACATGCTGTAACATACATGGGTTATTTACCTGTCAATAAACTATTAACCATTAGCTATTAACTATTAAAAACATTTTAACTTTTTTATTATTATTATTATTAAAACATTTGAATTTGGATTCAAATTTTAAAATTTTTAATAGATAAAGAAACAATTAAAGGCATTAACTAAATAGATTATCAATTGTAAATAAAGGAATAATCAAATGAATTAGTACTTAGTAATTAACTAATAGTAAATATACTAATAGTTTATTTAACAAATAAACAACAAAATATTAGTATTGATTAATATAATTTATAAAAGAATATTTGAATTTGTATTTAAAACATTTGAAATAAATAAATAAAAGAATAATTAAAGTTATTAGAAAACTCAACCTCTGAAAAGAAAAAAAAATATTTTTACATATAAAAATATATCATTCAAAAAATAGATCGCTTTTCTATAGCATGAATTTAATATACACATTCTAAAATTTTGTTAACTATTAATTTGTCACCAATTAATAATTAGTTTGTTAGTCATATTTCAAAATAAATCTAAATTGTTTTAAAATACATAAATACATAAATTGTTATACAACATTAAACACCACATCAGGTGCTCAAATGTTATATCATTCACTTTCCCCTTTTAATATTTTTGGGCAACTCATCAAAAGCTTGTAAAGTATTACAACATAATCTTTTAAGGCAAATTGGTGTGGAGCCAGTCCTCAAGTAAATATCGGTTACGAAGTTAGCACTCAGGGAAAGATATTTGATTGATTAGAGAACTTAGTAAATCCTAAAAAAAAAGTAAACCAAATTAATACATAAAAAATATAGGTTAGTTGTACAAAAAATATAGGTTATAATTCTTTAGGCATACCTCTACAACATCACATTGCATACTTTTGCTTTTGTGCTTAGTGGTACACAACTGATCAAGCTCTTCACTATATACCAAAGCAAATCCTCCAAAATTACTATTAGTCATTCATATTGATCTAGAATTTAGTTTGTGGTGTACAAGGAAAACAATTCAAAACGGTTATCAATCCCTTCAATCGACCATCAATGAACTTTTGTATGATGGTTTCATGACTTCAAATTTTCCTACCTTAAAAGATTGGTCAAATAGGAAGGACAACACATGCTTGCACTCGAAAAGTTTTATGAAGTATAACTTCAAATTCTTTTGAAATATTAACAGTCACAATGCTTTACTCAACACATGTTAACATAACAACATAATTAAATAAGTAATCACTAAATAACTACATATTACATAAAATTTTTAAAACTAAACCTTCTATTGTTACTCCGAAATTTCTGCACACGACTTCTCAATTAGTGTGCTAGTATCCATGTGAAAAAAACTTCTTTTTTGTTTGCTAGTATCATGTGGAAAACCACAAAAGTGGTCAAATCTATTTCATCAATTAAACAAAGGTTGATCTTATACCTGAAATAAATAAAAAAACATGACAAAAAGAAATATATATTAAGTTAGAATATAAGAAAGACCAAGAAGAAGAACAATGTTGGAAATAATTATAGAGAAGTACCTTGGAGTGACCTTCATCACATACTTGTTACACTTCTAAAAAAAACAAATTTGAGTCTAGGTATATTGCATTAAGTCATGGAGCAAAAACATTAGAGGTTATAAAAATTTCAAACATATAATTTGGTTGTTTGGATCATAATACCTCTTTACTTCTACCAAATCCTTTGAAATTGAACTTGTGTTTATTCAGATCCGCAACAAACCACAACTACACAACCTTAGCAATAACATTCCGATTCTCCTTTTTATGAGTGAGAGATTGAACTTTTTTTTTGCAAGATAGACATATTAAGATCAAAGATTTCCAACATCATTTAATACTATATATAAGTGGAGAACTAACAATCAACAAGTTTTTAATATAATAATATATATGCAAAACTATCACTCAATTTTTTCTACAAACAGAAAGAACAATAACATGTCATCCATTCCGAATTTTGCACCACAAAAATTTAAATCAATATTCAAAATACAAAACCTCATCACTTAAACTTACTATCATCATTCACTCACAAATTCATTTTCCTTCTCACTCTCTCTGTCTCACCCTCCATCAATAACAAACACAACATGTTTTTCTATAAGTATGAATTTTTTTTCACTCTAGCGCCCTCTTTTTCACTCCAACAACTCTTCTTTGGCAACATTTATTCTCTACAGACTTTCCTTCTCCCGCTCTTCTTTTTCTACAAGAGGGGTGTATTTTTGTATTACCTTTTTTCCACTAATGAATGAAGGTTTTCTTTCAGGAGAATGAAATCGTGGACACATTTGAAGAGGTCTTCAAGCACACAAACAACAACAGTATGTATTTTCCATTCTTTTGGATTTGTTGACAAAGTTTGATTTTTAAAGAACTTTCTTCTTGTTGACCCGTGTTTAAGACGTATTCAATCATCACAATGGTATGTATTTTTTCATTTTTTTTTGTTTTCTTGACAAAGTTACCATTTTTAAAGAACTCACTTATTTCTCATTGAACATATTCATTTTCCTAATTTTTAATTTTTATTTTAACAATCGTGTTATTTACATGAATGAAAGTTTCGACAAGATAGAAGTTTGGACAAGATGAAAAATTTAAGACCTGTTGAAGGCCACATGCAAGTTTCTCAAAGCACAAAACAAATAACATAAATTCATCTTCAATATTTAAGACCTCTTCAAGAATGACAATGGTATGTCATTTTAATTTTTTATGGTTTTCTTGAAAAAGTTTTGATATTTAAAGAACTTTCTTCTTTATGACCGAATAGAAACTTGTTCTTCCTTTTTTATTTTGAACTTTTGTCCTCTACAAGTTTTTCTTCTGCACAAGATATGTATTTTTCTATGGTTTTCTTTCTCTGATGGAAGTTTCAATTTTACCGAATGAATACCTTTTTTTTTGCAACTTTTATCTGGGAAGTTTATTTTGATCTTAACTTTCTTCTAGATCAACGAACTTTTGGACAAGACCAAAAAGATTAAATATTTAAGAGCTCTTGAAGGCCACAAGCAAGTCTCTCAAGTACAAAACTTTCGATTCAAGAATCACCATGGTACGTATTTTTCAATTTTTTTGTTTTTGTGTTCAAAGTTTCGATTTTTACTAAACTATCAGTTGTTTCCTTCTTACTCACCGAACATATTCATGTTCTATTTTTTTTTACGTTTGCTTTTATTTTTTGGTTTTGTTTAAATGAATGAACTGGTGGACAAGATAAAAGATTTAAGAGCTCTTGAAGGCCACATACAAATCTTTTCTATTCAAGAATCACAATGATATGTTTTTTTTTCATTTCTTTTTTTTTTCTTATCAGAATTTCTATTTTTACCCAACTCTCGATTGTTTTCTTCTTTCTGAACGAACAAATTCATGTTTTTTTGTTAAACTTGGTTTTGTTTAGATGAATGAAATGGTGGACATATAAGAGATTTTAAAGCTCTTAAAGGTCAGAGGCAAGTCTCCCAAGAATAAAACCTTTTATTCAAGAATCACCATGTATTTTCCTTTTTCTTTTGTGATTAAAGTTTTGATTTTTACTCAACTATCATGTGCTTTCTTCTTTCTCACCAACCAAGATTCATGTTTTTTTTTTTGGAACTTTGGTTTTGTTTAGATGAATGAAATAGTGGACAAAATTAAAGATTTAAGAGCTCTTGAAGGCCACAAATAAGTCTCACAAGCACAAAACTTGCAACATGACTTCGTCTTTTCTATTCAAGAATAACATTTGATGTGATCCCAAAAAGGCTTATAGCTTGGGCCAACGCCTAGGCCCAAATCATGCTCAAGGCCCAATCCATGACCCACATGCATCTCAAGTCCAAAGCCCACCAAGAGGCCCAATAACAAGAAGATGCATGATTGGAGTATTAGAACAAATTTTAATTTTGGGCCAATTCTTAGGCCATGTTTTATTGAACTTGTTGATTAGCTTGCAAATTGTGCTAATTCGAGCCTAATTATTCTTTGGCCTAGAATTTCTGTCCAAAGACTCCTTCCACATGGTGCCAAGTATGATAATGCATGAGACATGTGAAGGAGGACACTTGGCGCAAGATCCTAGCTCCTTTACATCCAATGGTTCCATGAGCAACTTGGAGAGCAAGCCATGCATTTGCATTTCATTTCCTTTCTCATTTTTATTGCATTAAGGAAGCCTCCTATACTATAAATGAGAGCTTCATATGCTTGTATTTGGTTACTTTGGATTGGTAATAAACTAAGTGTTGAGAGTACTCCACCTATTGCCTCTAGAGTCACTTTGCTAGACTAGTTTCTACCAAGAACTCCTCTAACCTCCTTCCCTAAAATAGATTTCTCTTCTAGGTTTCCTCTCCATTTCACCTCCCTTGCATCAAGAGCCTCCAAACTTGAACCCACTCCTTCATTCCAGCTCCATTTTCACTGCAACCATGGCCTTTCTTCCTTCCAATTTCGTGCTCTAAGCTACATCAACATTGGTATGTATTTTTCCTTTTTTTTGTTTTCTTATCAAAGTTTCAATTTTTACCCAACTCTCAATTGTTTTCTTCTCTCTAACCGAACAAATTCATGTTCTTTTTTTTAACTTTTTTTTAGATGAATGAAATGGTGGACAAAATGAAAGATTTAAGAGCTCTTGAAGACCACAAGCAAGTCTCATAAGCAAAAAGCTTTCAACATGATTTTGTCTCTTCTATTTAAGAATCACACTAGTATGTATTTTTTCATTTTTTTTTTTGTTTTTTGATCAAAGTTTCAAATTTTACCCAACTCTCAATTTTTTTCTTCTTTCTAACTAAACATATTCATGTTCTTCTTTTTCTAAATTTGTTTGTTTAGATGAATGAAATGATGGACAAATCAAAGATTTAAGAGCTCTTAAAGGTCAAAGGAAAGTCTTTCATGCACAAAACTTGCAACTATGATTTTATTTTTTTCTATTCAACAATCACAATGGTATGTATTTTTCCATTTTTTTGTTTTTCTGTGAAAGTTTTGAATTTTTTCTCAAATCTCAGTTATTTCCTTCTTTTTGATCGAACATTTTTTTTTGTCATTCTTCAATGATCGTTCTTCTTTGATGTTGTGAAACAAAGCTCATTTTTTTACATTATCTTTTTATTTTCATACCAAGTTGTGGTTTTAAAAGTCTTCATCCTTACTCACCATACTTTAAGTTTGGTATTACTCATATTGTTTGAGTGCACTTCTTTTTTTCTCTATCAAAACACTTTAACAATTATTTTATATCTTCTGTATCTCCTCACTACCATTTCTTGTAATTTTTCTTTTCATTTATTTGATTGTTGTTATTGTTTATGTCTTCTTCTTCTTCTTCTTTTTCTTTGTTATGTTCTTTTTTCTTTTTGAATTTTTGGTGAACCTAACGTTGTTCATGCTCTTCGTGAGTGTTGTTATTGTCATTGAAGGTAATTAATCCTAATTAATTGTACCTTTTGTATATTTAATCAGTTTTGTATCGAACCTATGCCACCAAGGCCGTTTCAAGCTTACAACATGTGACCTTTGACGTGACTTATCCCACCAAAGGCTGAGGGACTGATGTACTATACCTAGGCGATCCTGGCTAACTACCTGGTCTAAATCACCTACAACTACCTCTTATAAAAAGATAGATGGATGGTTAACTGAGCAAGCCAACATACATAATGGTTGAAGTCGCCTACTCCATAGAATAGTGCATAAGGAAGAGCCGTTAACTCCAGACTTAGGAAATTACAGCGAGACCTCCAGTGTCAACTCATTAACATAGGACTTGGGCTTGGGCTGGGACTAGGCCCATTTAGAACCTGAACATTAGCCCAAAATAATAACGAGGGCCCAATCCATAAAAAGGGGAAAACATAATTAATGACTTTATAAATGCACGTGGACCCCAACAATTAAAGGTACGCTTTCATTAATTCCCTAATATGAGATTTGACTTTTGAGAGCCTTCGTTAACTTGATCATCAGAGTTCTTTCCGCATGTAACCCTTTAAGGGTCCAAAATCGCCAATATTAGGAGAAGACGCATCCAAGCTAAGTAGTAACCGGTTTGAGAAGTTAGTGATTGGGGTAAGATATGATTTATGTTCCCCGATATTCTTTTATTGGCCCTGCAGGAACAAGTTTAAATGTAATTTTTTTAATTTTTAATTTTTCATTTCTTTAATAATATTGGATTTATTTTACATATATAATTATATAATTGCTAAAGCGTCTTTTCCACCAAACCTCTTGCAAACATATATCAGTGGACAATGCAGCAAGTCTACTAGGTGCAAAGTCCAAAGACAGTTTTGTTACATTTCATTTAGAAGAAGATGTACGTATTTGAATATAATACTTTTTTGGTCAAATAAGTACTTTGGTATTTCTTCTTTATGCATTACTATAGATACTTTAAAATTATAATTTAATTTTGAAATTCAAGAATAAAGTATGTTTTTTTTATGACATGCTATGGATGATTGTTGAAAAAAAATTATGTCTTAGGTAGCTTTTGCATCTTCCAAAACATACTCAAGTGTGAATAGAGAACCACATATCTCTTCCATCAAACCTTTTGGCTACAACAATTAGTCATTTCCAATACATTCAATGCCCTCGCACAATCTTCTCACTGAGTTTTTATTATTTAGGATTATTATTTTATTATTTTGTGAGTAATAATTTACTATTTTAATTTTAATATAAGAAATATAATTATTAATATTTTGTAATTTCTTATTTCTTATTTTCATTATATGATTATTTAATATTTGATATTTTTTATTTAATATTTAATAATAATGTATAGTAAGATATTACAAGATTCAATTTAACTTAATTTAATTCAATTATATGTAAAAACTTTTTTTATGCAATAATGATGTATGCAAAGTAATGATGTATGGAATAAAAATATATATTGCAAATTTTATTCATTCTTTTAGAATCCGATGGAACATTTGAGATTATAAGTTATCACTATAATTAGCGTGAAGTAAATATTTTTTCATTATCGAAAGGACACACTTATTTTTTTCAATAATGTTTTTCCAGTTTTAAGGATACATGTTTTTCCATGTTCTCTTAAACTCATTATTTTAATTTAATAATAATATTATTAACAATAACTAATAATAATAATAACCATAATAATAATAGTAGTAACAATTAATAATAATAATAATAATAATAATAACAAACAATTTTAATGTTTACAAGTAAAACATACACTTATACTTGTCAATGTCATTGGGGATTGAAGATTTACGTTTATTATATAATCAGTTAATCTTTATTATATAATCACTTAAATATAAATATTGAACTTCAAATTTCTTTGATTTATATATTGAAATGCATTCTCTGTGAAGTGTAAAGTGATTAAGTCAAATTTAAATAAATAGAACACTAAAAAAATATAATTGATGTTTGTAAAATAAAAAATATTTTTGACCTTCTTCGTCTACACTTATATATCTATCAACAAAACTTGAATTGGTTTTGGCAAAATTCAAGTTTTTGATAGTTTGATAAACTAAAAGTTTTTTTTCTTGTAATTTTAACTTAGCTTCTTAAAGAAGGTTTGTACAACTTCCAACACTTCTTGAAATGATTACCAAGTTCCTCTTCTTTATCTATAGAGTTTGAATTCGGCATTTTATATTATTTTTTGACTTTAGATTTTAATCTTTTATTTAGGCATTCTTATTTTATTTTATTTTATTAAAATTATTAATTGAATTTGTATTTCAGTAATTCAAAAGTTCAACTTCAATTTGTATTGATATCTGAAAAATCCAACTACATGTCAATATTACTTTTCAAATACATTGTTGATTGATTTTCTCTTGCTTGATGGTTACATCGATCTAATAAACAAATTAGGATTTATTATATAATCTTTAGGTGAAGTTTAAATAAAAAAGATAGTTCATACAATGCAAATAATAATATTATTAACTTTTATAACCAAAATAATTAATATAATTTTTTTTCCTAACATTGCCATAAAAGTTGGTGAAGTTTAAATAAAAAAGATAGTTCATACAATGCAAATAATAATATTATTAACTTTTATAACCAAAATAATTAATATAATTTTTTTTCCTAACATTGCCATAAAAGTATTGTAATGAATTATTTGGTCAGATTTCATTTAAAATCACAAATAACTATGAATTTTTGTAAGATTCAATGTGTATCAATTATCCTTAACCAGAGGGCATTAGTTTGCAGCATCCTAAATTTATTCTTACCAAACATTAATTCACAACATTAATTGTTACCAGAAGCAATTCATTTTTTATGGTCTCAATGCACTAGAGCATATAAATGGTCAAATCCACAATAAACAAGCAAATTTTCGTACTCACAATGTATTGTCATTATTTATTATGAAGACCAATGGTTTTGTGGGACTTGTCACAACCTCAAAAAAAATCGCAACGAGACGACGAACGTTAAAAAAAACATCGTTTTAAATATAAATGTAATAAAGGGGAGTCACCACCATAGTTTTTGGGAAACTATGGAAAACCTAAAAAATGATATGCGAAATTAGAACAGGTCTGGGAGTCGGTTACGTGTGGGGAAGGTATTAGCAACCCATACGTCCGTCCTAAGACATTTCCCTTTTTTTATCATTATCATTATTATTTTTATTTTGAATTTTAATGTATAGGTACTCCTTATCAAGTGAATTTGAGACTCAACATGATAAAGATTTACCATCAAGCAAGTCTGAGACTAGACATGATGATTAAAATTTATTTAAGAAAAATATTTAATTCTCAAGCAAGTCTGAGACTAGACATGATAATCAAAGTTATTTAAGAAAAATATTTAATTATTAAGCAAGTCCGAGACTAGACATGGTAATCAAACTTTATTTAAAAAAAACATTTAATTATCAAGTAAGTCCGAAACTAGACATAATAATTAAATTTTATCATCAAGCTGGTGTGAAACTAGACATGATGATTAAATATGTTCTAAAATTTTAATTTTTAACGTTTTACTTTTGTAATTTTGATTTAAAAGGAGAAACAGATTTATACGTAAAAGTGTGAAATGACAAATGTAACATCCCATTTAATAAAAAAAAACTTACTTAACTAACACGTCACACAATATAATAATACGAGCAAAGATACGGAGTATAGACTCACTTCTTAAGGTATCCCAGAGTTTATAAAAGGAAATTTTGAGGCACACCACGATGCCAATACAAAACAGGGTACAAGGTCTAGTGTAACCAGAAACACAGTACTAATAATATAATACATGGGTCATAGCCCTAGCGAAAGACATGAAAAGCAGAGCCCAAGTCCAGTCAACTAAACAGCGGAAACTCCATCACCCTGATGACCACAGGAAGCACCACCATAAGGTCTCACTTAGAGGCTTATGGAATTACGTACTGACCACATACCAATCATACTCAATCAATCAAGTAATATTTATCATGAATATAAATCTCATGTCAGCCTTTATAATCAATCCTCATTCATATGCCATGTTGAAACTCCAACTCATCCTTCCCAATCCATGAATATAGAAGTGTATTTCATACCGACACCATGCCACTTTGATAACCAACCATCCCATTTAAAATCACATGCCAAGATTGTAACATCCCGTTCGGATATTACGAATTTAATAAAATAGATAAGTAACCATACATCAGCATCATTTATTTTAAATTAAAAAAATAGATAATAACGTCGCATTTAATAATACCTCATTTCCCAAAATGCGGGAAATTTAAGTCTTTATTTCATATATCGATAATGAAACTTCAGACAAGTGTTCGTCAATTATGAAATAAAAAGTCCAAGAACATAAATGTTTACAACTGATTCAAAATCATAAAATAAAATCCCCAAGCTATCCCCGCTCCGTAGCTAAGCCTCACCAGCTCCACCTGCATCATCACCTGCTCACGTGTACCGCGTACACGATCATCGCCAAACACAAGCAGATAGGGTGAGCTAACATTTAAAACATACAAGAATATATATCAATATACATATACATGTTTAACCAGTACAAATAATATAACAACAACACCAATTCTTTCTTTATACTGCATGGTCACCACCATATTGAGTATTCTTTATTTTCCCATAGAGTCTTACTCTATTTCCATCACATGGCCACCACCATGTACACCGATACACCTAAATGGAAGTCACATTACTTTCCCTCCACATGGCCACCGCCATGTATATTAAGTACATCAGGGAACCTCGTTCCATTTCTTTCACATGGCCACAATCATGTTAACAGGATTCTACATCTTCTAGTAAGTATCTCAAGGTGTCTTGCTGCCACACCTATCGGCCACAACCGATAGAGCACGTACAGAAATAATGCTACGGATCACACAACGCAACGCCAGGTGGAGTTCCCAAATACGAACATAGTCTGTAATGTCCCAGGACTACCAAACTCGTCAGCAACCACTGAGGAGGGAAATCCATTGGACCCATCCATACTAGCCACAACCAGCACACTCACACCGGCACACTCGCCAACTCGAGCCACAACTCAAAGTTCCTCGTGTCATCCGCTATCCCGAGTCACAACTCGAGGGAAGTAATTCTGGGTCACAATCCATAGAATGCCACGTGCTTAACCCCTATCCCGTGCCACAACTCAAGGATACGTTCCGGGCCACAACCCAAGGAACACCAACAAACCCACCAAGAAGATATTCTAAAAGCCATATAGAACACCTCTCACAAGTTTCATCTCGTTTTATAAACACAGCAGGTACATCTTCCTTAAACGTACCTCTTCACCCTTGCTTGCTTAAATTAGAGCCTTTGTTTAACCATTAAATCCCACCTCTTATAGCTAGGCCCTCAATCTGTGCAAGTCTCTAGAACCATTGCAGCCTACGTATTCTCGCTTAAGCGAGCTCATGCTCGCTTGGGGGAGACTCTCGTTCGCCTAGGATAAAAGTGCCTCGTCTAGGCGACGAGACCCTCAAAACCACAAACCTTCCCTCGCGATGGCCACGAGCAGATTGAGGATTCGCGTCCCTGCATATCTCGCCTAAGTGAGCCTGACTCGCCTGAGCGAGTATTGCAAGTTTTGACGCTGATTCACTCACACAACAACAACAAGTTCAAAAAAAATATACTCCAAATTCATACCATTGCAATCATCACAGTCCCATTAATCATGCGCGCGTAATTGAACACAAAAATAGACCCCCCAACAGCCCCAAACATGCATAACCACAGAATAGACAATGCATAACCCTATTATTTTCATGCTTTTTGGCCAAAGTTCAATAAAATAGTACCAAAACCCATAACCCCTAATTCCCTCAGGTATAGCACGAAATTCAGGACACAATTCCATCATTGATCATACCAACATCAATATAAACATCGGAATTCGGCTCAGCTCCCCTAACCTGGAATTTCCTCGCTTAAAACTTGATTTTTTGGAACTTTTCCCGGAACACCAATGCCCTCTCTTCGCTTCTCTCCCAAATGGCTCTGGATCGCTTCAGACCTCACTATTCACTCTCAATTTTCGCACCCCTTCTAAGCTTCTCAGAAAACAGCCTTCCAAAACCCTATTCTCCTCTCAAATTTTGCCTTTTATAGGTCTTACTAATTGGTTAATTAAAAAAAACGGGAATTAACTTTTATTTCTATTCAAGGCTCATCACTTAATGGTTTTTCAGTCCCTTTTAGCTACCCCCTTCTGCTAAGGTCTTTTTCATCTATTCATATTCAGCCACACAACCTTTTAGCAAAAAAAAGGTTAAATTTGAGCCCACCCAGGTTTGAACCCACACCATGCCAAAGTTAAATCAACTCTAAACCATCAGGCCAACCCATGTTCCTTGCTAACACATACAACTCAAGCATTATCTCATACTCAATGTGGCCCAACATATTATTAAAACATTAATAACAAAATACACATAATTGGCATACATAGGACTCGAACCCAAGTCCTCTCACACAATTAAAGTACTCTCAACCACATGAGCTAGCACTTTTCCACTTCACACATAACAAAATTTAATGTCATAAATGCACAACTCACCCGCATTTATTAATTATTTATTTATTTAATTAATTAATTTCTGTGGATTTTACAAAGATCATACCACACCCATCATTTACAACCCATGCACCATATCATTCATGCATAATCCTTCTCCTCATGCTTTTAATATAACAATTGAAATCAAGCAAATTGCCAACCATCCAAGAACAAAGAAACAACAAAATATCACATTACCCTCGCCAGCTCTTCGCTCAAGCAAGAGGGACTCTCGCTCAAGCGAGCTCCCTTCGCCTAGGTGAGAAGTCGACAATCTGGAATAGTGGCCATTTGCACCAGCTCACTTAGGCGAGATCTCCTCACCTAAGCGAAGCATTCTCTCGCTCAAAACAAAATGGCCCGCCTAAGCAACAGCTCGCGCAGAAGGCCTGGGCTAGCCTCTGCCAGTCTCGCTTAAGCGAGACTAGCTCACTTGGGCGAGACTATCAGTTCTCGCCCATGTTCTCACCTACATCAGCCATATTTTTACATCCAAATAACAACCCAAGGCATCCCACATGTTCACAATAACGTATACTCCATACAAACACCAAGCAGACTAAAAAAAAAAAGGCCAAAAATGATTTAAAACTCGAAACCCTAACTTCCCTTACCTGAAATGGGGCTAATATTAGACTTCGACTCTTAAGCCAACAAAACCGTTTGCTCCAAGGGCAGATCTATGAACTGAAACAGCGACACAGCAAAGAAGATTGGATTCACTACAGTGAGCCCCAACATAAACCACGAAAACAACTTAGAAAGGGGGTTAGGTTCAAGAGCTAACTTACGCAAATGGAAGAAGGAGGTTGAGCTCACTTGAATTTGGATGGATCTCCAAACCCTAGCAGAGGTTATGTGGAGAGAAAACGGGAGAGTTAGGGCACTGATTTTTCAAAATGAATTGTAAATGAGGGACCTTGGTTGCTTTAGGGGCCTTGGCACCCTATGGGCCAGCCTTTAGGCCCAACAATCTAGCAACTGTTAAACATGAGGGCACTAAATAAAAGTGGGCCTTACATTCTCCTCAACAAGAAAAATTTTCGACCTCAAAATTGAAGACTTACCAGGAAAATAGATGTGGATGTGACTTCCTCATATCCTCCTCTAACTCCTAAGTAGAGTCACCTTTCCTCTGATCCCAAATGACCTTGACAAAATTGCCTATTTTTCCTCAGCATTCCTCAACTTTGCTATCCTCTAAGGCAACTGGTGGTACCTCCATGGTGAGATCCTCTCTGATCTGCACGTCTTCTGCTTCCAACCAATGAGACGAGTCAAAGACATACTTCCTCAACTGTGATACGTGGAACACCAAATGGAGGTTTGCCAACTGAGGAGGCAAAGCAATCTCATAAGCTACCGACCCAATCCTCCTCGAGATCTGGTAAAGGCCAAGGAACTTAGGAGAGAGCTTCGTTAAGTAGAAAGCCCTTCCTACATCATTGGTTCGGGTCACCCTCAAGAACACGTGATCTCTAGCTGCAAATTCCAAGGGTCCCCTCTTACGGTCTGCATAAGCCTTTTGCCTACTCTGAGAGGCTTGCATTCTATCCCTCACCATCGTTACTTTCTTAATGGTCTACTCTAACAACTCTGGTCCAACAAGCACTGCTTCCCCATCATGATACCAACATAAGGGAGTCCTACACTTCCTACCATAAAGAGCCTCATATGGCATCATGCCAATGCTCGCGTGAAAACTGTTGTTGTAGGTGAACTCTATCAAAGGTAGCACTTCATCCCAAGCACCCAGATGATCCAGTACACATGTCCTCAGCAAGTCCTCAAGCGAATGAATCATCCTCTCAAGCTGGCCATCGGTCTGGGGATGATAGGTTGAGCTCATAGTCAACTTGCTTCCCAAAGCACTCTACAGCGTCTACCAAAACCGAGAAGTGAATCGTGGATCTCTGTCTAATACGATGCTCGAAGGCACTCCATGTAGCCTCACAATCTCGTTAATGTACAGTTGGGCCAACTTGGCCATAGACATCCTCAAGTTCATCGCCAAGAAATGAACACTTTTAGTCAATCGGTCCACTATATCCCAGATGGTGTCATGCCCCTTAAACGTTTGTGGCAAATGAGTCACAAAATCGATGTTATCCCATTTCCACACTGGTATTTCCAGGGGCTGTAGAATCCCACCGGGTCTCGGATGCTCAACCTTCGCCTTCTAACATATCAAACAGGCTGCTACAAACTGTGCAACATCTCTCTTCATTCCCTGCCACCAGAAAGTCTCCTTGAGATCTTTGTACATCTTAGTAATGCCAAGATGCATGCTAAGACGACTCTTATGCCCTTCCTTAAGGATCAATTTCTTCACCTCAACATCATCTGGTATGCACACCCTGCCTTGGAACCTTAATAAGCCATCACTTCCCAAAGCAAATTCCCTCGTTTCATCTGGCCCAAGTTGTTCTCTCACCCTGTTCAAATTGGCATCCAATAACTGCCTCTCTCTGATTGAATCCAAGAAGTCACTAGATATAGTCAGAGTACTACACCTAATGAACTCAGACCCTAACTCCACATGCAGCTTCATATCCCTGAATTTCTCTAACAGTTCCACCTCCTTGATCATGAGGTATGCAGTATGTACAGTCTTCCTACTCAAAGCATCAACTACCACGTTTGCCTTCCCCAGATGATATAGCAGCTCAAAGTCATAATCCTTCAAGAACTCCATCCACCTCCTATGCCTCATGTTCAGCTCCTTCTAATCAAACAGATACTTGAGACTTTTATGATCGCTAAACACACGAAACTGAGCACCATAGAGGTAGTGCCTCCAAATTTTCAAGCCAAATACAATGACCGCTAGCTCTAGGTCATGAGTGGGGTAATTTCTTTCATGCACCTTAAGTTGTCTCGAAGCATATGCCACTACCTTCTTCTCTTGCATCAACACGCAGCCTAAACCTAGATGGGAGGCATCATAATAAACCTCAAAGGGTTTACCAACATCCGGGATAGCCAATATCGGAGCACTCGTCAATCGTTATTTCAAGTCTTGGAAACTTTCCTCACACTTATCCATCCAAGTGAATGGTTGGTCTTTCTGGGTAAGTTGCGTCAGAGGCACCACTATCTTGGAGAATCCCTCTATGAATCTCCTATAGTAGCCAGCTAGCCCCACAAAGCTCCTGATCTCGGTTGCTGACTTGGGACTTTCCCACTTTATTATTTCCTCTACCTTTGTTGGGTCCACTACAATTCCCTATGCAGATATCACGTGTCCCAAAAATTTGACTTCATCTATCCAGAACTCGCACTTGGACAACTTGGCAGATAGTTGATTCTCCCTCAAGACACCAAGCACCAACCTCAAGTGTTTCGCATGTTCCTCTGGAGTCCTGGAATAGATGAGTATGTCGTCCATGAAGACTACAACAAACTTATCCAAGAACGGTATGAAAATCCTGTTAATATAGTCCATGAACACCGTCGGAGCATTGGTCACACCAAAAGGCATAACCACGTACTCATAGTGTCCACATCGGGACCAAAAGGCTGTCTTCTGCACATCATCCGCCTTCACTAAAATCTAATGGTATCCCGACCGCAAATCAATCTTCGAGAACACAGACGATCCATGCAACTGATCCATCAAGTCATCGATTCTCGAGAGAGGATATTTGTTCTTGATCGTCATCTTGTTCAATTGCCTGTAGTCCACACATAGGCGCAAACTTTCATCATTTTTCTTCACCAACAACACTGGTGCGCCCCAAGGCGAAGTACTGGGTCTTATGAATTGTTTCCCCAGTAATTCCTCAATCTGACTCTTTAGCTCTACCAGTTCTGCTGGAACCATACGGTATGAGGCCATCGACATTGGACCTGTTCCTGGTACCAAGTCGATAGAGAATTCTACTTCTCTACTAGGAGGCAACCCTGGTACTTCATCTGGGAACACATCTTCAAACTCATGCACCACTGGTATGATCGATGTTCCTTCCTTCTCCTCTACCTCCATACGAGTGAAAATTATGAAGCACTGCACGCCACTCTAAATCTCCTTCACAACTCCATGAGAAGATACCAACTTAGGCTCCTCTGAGTCGGGAAATAACAGCCTCTTCTCTCGGCAATCTATGAGAATGCGATTGACAAAGAGTCAATCCATCCCCAAGATCACCTCTAACTCTTGTAGAGGTAGGCAGATTAGGTTCACCTTATACCTGCGTCCCTCTACCTCCACTAGACACCTAACACATAAGGACGACGTCTTGACCAAACTCAAAGCCAGAGTAGATACCACAAGCTCACACATCGGCATACCCAAACGTTCCACACATGCATCTGACACAAAGGAGTGTGTCGCTCCAGAATCATATAGCACACAACAATTTTCACCAGCTATCACACAACAACCAATAACCAAGTTACCTTAGCCTGCCGCTTCCGTCCCTGACATAGCATAAACCCTGCCTGTCGCCTGAGGTCTGTTGACCTTGTTCCTCTGCTGGTTTTATGCAGAAGTCTGAACTGGAGGTCGTACCACTGCCCTAGTAAGGGTGGGGCAATCTTTCCCAAAGTGGCCTTTTTTGCCACAATTGTTGCATCGACGATAGCCCTCCATGCGTGGGCAAACGTTCCTCAGATGAGGGCCTCCACATATGAAACACTGTAATCGGCCCTGTTGGGTAGGTAAGTTCCTAGACCCCTGAGACTGATGGTGAGGTTGTTACAAGGCTTCCTCCTTTCCTCGTGCCTCGGCTTAGACCCAGATGGTCCACCTATCCTTTGTGATCGTTGTGGCCGCTGACCTTCTGCTTCATTTTTCATCTTTTCCATCACTCGTGCCTTCTCCACTAGTGCAACAAAGTCCTTGATGGACAGTGGGGCGACCATCAAGCGAATATGGTCCCGGAGACCATTCTGAAACTTGTGATATCTTCATTCTTCGTTGAGTGGTAGAGTGTAGAAGCGGCTGAGGTACTTGAACTTCTTAGCATACTCAATCACAGATTTCCCTCCCTGCGATAATTGGAGGAATTCCACCTCCTTCGCGTATCTAACACTGTTGGGAAAGTACTCAGAGAGAAACTTCCCCCTGAAAGCTTCCCACCTGACCGGCTCATCCCTTTCCTCCATTATGGACTTCATGCAAATCCACCAATGCTCTACCTCACCAGTGAGCATGTATACCGCAAACGCCAACCTGTTCTCTGTCGGGCACATCTTCTCATCGAAGATCCTCTCTATATCCTTCAGCCACTGGTCTGCTGCATCTGGGCTAGCTTTACCGTCAAATTTCATCGGGTGATGCTTTAGAAAGTCTTGTAGGCTCCAATCCCTGACTATAGGTCATGGCTCAAGACCAAAGGTGGGTGCAACCATCCTATTTTCCTCCAACTAGCGGAGGGCCTCCATATGCTGTCGGTGGGCATCCTCGGCAGCTACCCTAATAGCCTCCATCTACTGCATCACCATTTGTTGTTGCTCAAGCGACGCTTCTTGTTGTTGCATTGATGTTTCGTGTTGCTGCATCATCGTCGTGCTCTGTTGTGTCATCGCAACCACCATCGCCTCTATTGCCCTGGCGATATCGGGTACATCGCCCTGAAAGGATTGAGAAGTCATACGAGGAGGTGCCATAGTTCACTAGCACACAGGAAAACTGTAGGTTAGGCTTGATAAAACATGAATCTAACTAAAGGCACTTAGAATGACACATAGAAAGCTAAGCGAACATCCAAGTCCACAGACCTAAGGAATGACCGCTCTGATACCATAAATGTAACGTCCCGTTTAATAAAAAAAAGTTACTTAAATGACACGTCACACAATATAATAATACGACAAAAGATACGGAGTATAGACTCACTCCTTAAGGTATCCCAGAGTTTATAAAAGGAAATTTTGAGGCACACCACGATGCCAATACAAGATAGGGTACAAGGTCTAATGTAACTAGAAACACATTACTAATAATATAATACATGGGCCATAGCCCTAGCGAACGACGTGAAAAGCAGAGCCCAAGTCCAATCAACTAAGCAGCGAAACCTCCATCACCCTGATGACCACGGGTAGTTCTCGCATCTGCTCACATCAACAAGTTGATGATCATCGCAAAAAGAGAAAACCACACAAACAGAACACACAATAACAAACAGAAAGATAAGCTAGAGTAGAAAACAGTCTATCATGCAGTCACATGCTATTTCACAGTCCAAGCAGTATATGTCATCCAAACATGTTATGACTTCTCAAACAATACATTAAGACTCAGACTCGACTCATCCGGATACATATAATTTAGTCAGATTCAACGGATGCTTGCACTTGTGGTGGATTTCTCTGCTCACCCCCGAGTTGTTCACCCCCTTGCTAATACAATGTTTCAACCCCCACACACAAGGTTAGCCCTTAATGGATTTCAGGCCTCCTACTACTCTCACCACAAGAGTCAGTCTGCTTTAAGTGAGACTAACTGACTCCTTAGAGTGTCAGGATACAACCTTACCTTGAATCCTTACCAAATTATATAGATGGGGCACCACTATAAACTCCCACTAACAGGGGTCATGGAATTACGTCCCGACCACTGAAGCACCACCATGAGGTCTCACCTAGAGGCTCATGGAATTAGGTACTGACTACATACCAATCATACTCAATCAATCAAGTAATATTTATCATGCATATAAATATCATGCCAGCCTTTATAATTAATCCTCATTCATATGCCATGTTGAATCCACTCCAACTCATCCTTCCCGATCCATGAATATAGAAGTGTATTTCATACCGATACCATGTCACTTTGATAACCAACCATCCCATTTAAAATCACATGCCAAGATCATACCACACCCATCATTTACAACTCATGCACCATATGATTCATGCATAATCATTCTCCTCGTGCTTTTAATATAACAATTCAAATCAAACAAATTGCCAACCATCCAAGAACAGAGAAACAACAAAATATCACATTACCCTCGCCAGCTCCTCGCTCAGGCTGAAGGGTCTCGCTCAGGCGAGAGCTCGACAATCTGGAATAGTGGCCATTCGCACCATCTCGCTTAGGCGAGATCTCCTTGCTTGAGCAAGGCATTCTCTCGCTCAAAACAAAGATGGTCCGCTTGAGCGACAGCTCGTGTAGAAGGCCTGGGCGAGCCTCTGCCAGTCTCGCTTAGGCGAGACTAGCTTGCTTGGGCGAGACTACCTCGCTTCGGCGAGACTATCAGTTCTCACCCCTGTTCTCACCTGCAGTAGCCACATTTTCACATCCAAATAACAACCAAAGGCATCCCACATGTTCACAATAACTTATACTCCATACAAACACCAAGCAAACTCAAAAACAGGCCAAAAATAATTTAAAACTCGAAACCCTAGCTTCCCTTACATGGAAAGGGGCTGATATCATACTTCGACTCTTAAGCCAACGAAACTAGTAGCTCCAAGGGCAAATCTATGAACTGAAACAGCGGCACAACAAAGAAGATTGGATTCACTACAGTGAGCCCCAACATAAACCACGAAAACAACTTAGAAAGGGGGTTAGGTTCAAGAACTAACTTACGTGAATGGAAGAAGGAGGTTGAGCTCACTTGAACTTGGATGGATCTCCAAACCCTAGCAGAGGGCACTGATTTTTCAAAATGAATTACAAATGAGAGACCTTGGCTGCTTTAGGGGCCTTGGCACCCTATGGGCCAACCTTTAGGCCCAACAGTGTGGCAGCCCTTAACCATTAGGGCACTAAATAAAATTGGGCTTTACAACAAATAGTAAAATTATTCCAAGTAATTTAACATGAATCTCAAATAAGGCTACTAACAATCGTCCAACTAATATTAAAACCATGGGTGCAAAAAGTAAATGAATAGAGGTGGGTGCAACAACTGTGGGGTACACAAAGTAAACTGATAATTACACTACAAAAACCATAGTGGTATACTAGACCTGTCAAAGTGAGTCAGAACCCGTGGGCCAACCTAGCCCACCACGGGTTTGAGTTGGGTTGGGTTGAAATTTTTTTGCAAATGTCAATATGACTCAATTTTTTACCCGGCCCACCAAGAACCTGGTTCACCCGGGTTGGCCCACCAACCCGTATGGTCATACACATTATGTTCAACTTTGCAATGTTAGGTTGTTTTTTTAATCAAACACATTAGTGGGTTGACAAATGGAAACCTAGCTTCAACTCCAAATAGATGAGGATAAAGAAGATGCTTCAAGAGATGAAAATGTTGTGGATTTATCCATTCAAGACTCTAATATTATAGTTGGATAATGACAAGAATGTTTTGATCTTAGGTAGTAATTTTTCTTAAAATTTTGGTTTGTATTGGAGTTTAATATCATTTTGAATTATATTTAGATTGTATTGAAGTTTATTTAAATTTTAATCCAAATTATAATTTATGACTTAAGAAAAAAGAATTATATTTTATTTTAATTAAGTGAACTAGTGAATCAACCCGTTTAACCCACCAATTTGTGGTGAACCAGGCCGAGTTCAAAGTTTTTCAACTCGCTTATAAGTGAATCAAATTGGGTTGGCCTACTAAGTAACCAACCCGTGATAAGTCGGGTCGTGCCGGACGACCATTTTGACAGCTCTAGTATGTAGAATAAACAAAACAAATGTGAATCTAAAACTGGAAACCCAAAATGAATTTACTTATTCATCAATATCATATTATCTATGACCAAATGAACTCAAAATCCTATTATAATAAACCAATTCATTCATTCGGTAATAAAATTTTATCCCACCATTCATTTTCTCGTATTTATATCATCCACCACACAACAATCCTAATCGGAAGAAATTGGTGGAAAAATCGTCATTGGATGAAAGAGGATGTCACTTTGTTTCTCTATTGTAAACAGATATTTAAAAAAAACTAAATAATATATATTTAAAAAAATTTTACATAAAGCTGAACGTAAAAAAAAAAACAAAAACAAAAAGTGAAGTCGTTATGTCTAATGAGGACTTCACTCTTAAAGTGAATGGAAATCGGCTTCCTAGATCACGGTTTCGCCTTTTGGAAAAAAAAAAGAAACTGGCATGGTGGAGGATGACTTTACCTATAATATCGTCCTTGACCCTGAAGACTTGACCCTAATTTGCAAAAAAAAAAAAATCAACCCATTTTTACAAATTTAAATTTAAAAGAACCTCTAAAATACAAAAAAGCTGCGTTTAGGATTCGCGCGACACTGGGCTTCCTTTTTCGTATACCGGAAACGAGGGAGAAGAAACAAATGAATGGAGGTTTGTGGTTGCAGCGATGAGGCTTTTACAGTAGACGTTGCCTTTGTGCGAATTTGAAGAAGAAGAACGGAGGAAGAAGAGAGAGAGAGAAAGAGAGAGAGAGAGAGGGAGAGGGAGAGAGAGAGAGTGAGAGAGAGAGATGGAGACAGAGAGAGAGAAAGGG
>Ga0214544_1001183_pt1 | contig 52915 bp, 30 predicted proteins | sample CNSS3metaG_FD_160074 | JGI IMG/M metagenome (GOLD analysis project Ga0214544, IMG submission 160074) | Root nodule microbial communities from cowpea collected in UCLA plant growth center, Los Angeles, California, USA - CNSS3 | ecosystem: Host-associated > Plants > Roots > Nodule | place: USA...
TGATGTTGTGAGGAGGGATGTGGGTTGTGGGAAGATATTGTGGGTTGTAGGGTGGGATATATGTGGTATGGAGAGCGGTGGGTATGTTGTAGGGGGCGTTGGTGGTTGGGATGGTGGGGGCGGGAGTTGGGGGTGCGGTGAGCCCTGGTCGACCGGATGGAAAGTGATGGGGATGGGTAGAGGTAACGGGTGTCTGTTGGGTGGTGGTGAAGGTGTGGGGGGTGGGATTGTATTCACTTTCTTCTTTGTAGGGTGGGATTGTATTCACTTTCTTCTTCCGGAGACTTCACAGCTTCAGAGGTTTCTTTAGCTTTTCCCTTCAGGTTGGTGTCTGCCTCGATCCTTCTCCTGAGGCGAGAGTTCTCTTGTTTTAGCGCTTCCATTTCCTCAGCACTGCACTTCTTCAGGTCTGCGAGTTCTTGTTGCATCTTTGCCTGACCGTCTAGGATGGCGACCAAGTCAGGGGCGATGCTGGGAGGTTCAGAGGGACCAGCGTCCGCTTGCTTGTTAGCTCCAGCTCTGCTGCGGGTGGAAACCATCTTTAGAGAAAAACAGGTACTAAAGGTGTTCGTCTCGTGCCCTACGGTGGGCGCCAATTGTTCCTGCAGAAGAATTTCCGAAGCTCAAGTAAGTCAAAGCTCTCAGAGAGTCAAATCAGTGATTAATGAATGCGTACCTTTGAATGATGGGGTCCACATGTATTTATAGAACATTAATGACGTTTGACTATTTCATGGGCTGGGTCTTGACCTGGGCTCTAGTTTGGGCCATGAGTGGGCCTGGGCCCCAACCCAGGCCCTTGAGACCTATTGAATGCGGGGACTTCGATTTTCGCTTAAGTTTATTGGAGTAGTCAGCCTGGGCTTTAACCTTACCAGATGTGCTCGAGTAGTCGGTCTCGACCGACTACTTGCCTAGGTGGCTTATGTTGGTGATGTGAAGTGCTAACTCGGCGGTCTCGATATGCACACTGTTTACTTGGTCGAGTTTGGCTAGGTACGGTACACCATCCTTTTTTAATTTTGAATATTTGGTATTATTATGTTTTATTTATTGTACTTTTTTATTATTTTATAAAAATTAATTAATTGATATTGAAATACTAAGAAATGATACGGGTTACGTTTGAGTACGTGGATAATTATTATTTTATTTTTTTGTCTTTTTTTGTCTAGAGATAAGTATGAGATAGCGAGACTCCTTCGTGTCCCACCTCGTTGTCATCCCTAATTGTACTAAGCACATCTCGCATCCCTTTATAAGAAGAATTGGCCAAGACCATATGAATTTTACACTAATTCACAATAAGTACTCTTTAATATCCACTAATATTACATTTAATCCCTATGATATGAACCATTGATTCATTATTTCCTACATTCAATTAAAAGATAAAAATTACAAAGAAAACTTAAAAAAAAAACTCCTTAAAATGATCCCATTCACTTGTTCTTTAAGTACATTTGTTCCTTGAATGTCATGACACTACAAAAATATATGATATTTTTGAGAGTTTAAATTACAAATTGTAGCGGTTAAAAACCACTACAAATTAAATTTATAACAATTAAAATTACCATTAAATCTACATATGTAAAAAATGATTTGTGACAAAAATATTTTAAATGCTAGTAAATTTGCTAGAAAAGAAAAAAGTTTATTAGCGGCTAAAAGCCGCCACAAATACATTTTTATTCTCATTTTCATTTAGCATTTTTTGTACTGTTTAAAAGTGTAACAACATTCATTTTTATCTTTTAATATAAAAAGCCGCCATAAAATATAGTACAATTTTTTAATTTTTTAATTTTCTATTAAATTTTTCAAAATTAAAAAAAATATATATTCAATTACTTTTCAATAATTTTCTAGTTCATAATTTACCTATTTTATTTAAAATTGTTTTAAATAATAATAATAGCAATTATAAATTTATCTTATAGTTAAAATATATAATATAACAAGTTAACCTTATCACTTTTTTAATAAAACTAGTATCCAAATGCATCAAAATTAGTATAACACTCTAATCTTTGACTATAATCTATAACACATCATATAACCATTAAAAATAAAGGAAATATAAGAAAAAGGTGGGAAGAAGGAATCAAACATATACGTCAATTTCAACATAATGTATATGCAACACATATGTCAATTTGAACATATTGTATCTAATAGAATAAAATGTCAAACTCTATGGAAATTACTATCAAATGAAGATCCTCCTCGTGATGTTGGCATGTCTTGTCCACTTTCTTTGTTTTGTGAAATTAAAATCATATCACGTTATTATAATTATAAAATATACACAAGATACTAAATTCTATTCAAACATGTAAGAATATAAATTTATTTAAGATGCAAAATATGAACTACTTACAACTACATTATTTGCAGTACTACCCCCCATTGGTAAAATGATCCACAAATTTTTGCCAAGTCTAATATGATTTTTATATATTAAGGAGAAATGAGTGAGAATAAAGAGTGAAGAAGAAGAGAAGGAAAAAGGAGAGGAAAAAAAGGAGAAGTCAAAAGTGGTGGCAACAAATGCACAACGATAGTAGCGTTTGAAGTTAGAGGAAGAGGTGGAGGAGGAGGAAGATGAAGATGAAGAAGAGGAAGAGGAGGAGAAAATGAGGAGGAGGATTTGAGGTGGTAGACACAATAATGAAAGGGAAGGAAGAATATAAAAAAAAAGGTAAAAGAAGAAGATCAAATCGCAACATCTACTAATGGTTAGAATTTGTTGATAATTACCGATGTATATTTATCGACATATTTGTTGTTGTTAGTAATTATCGATGAATTTCGCAATCCATCAGTAAAATTTATTGACGATTATTGTACTAATAGATTTTTACCGTCAATAAACTTAAATTATAAACAAATATTTTCTATTACTACGGATAATTTTCATCCATAAATAACGATTTTCTTATAGTGAATATAAGTTTGTACAATGTATTATTTGAGAAGTTCACCTTATTACTAGTTTATGCCAAACAAACGGTCTGTCTCAGGGGACTTGAAAGAGACAAATTCATCTATTGACTCACTAAACCCATCCAATATGGTATTTGATAATGTGGTTTCTTTTATTAACCATGGAGGTTAAAAGTTATTTATAATGAATTAATGTGAAATGTAGAAGGTCTTACACATTTAAGCCTATAAATGGGTTTACTTGTAATGCAATAAGGCACATGTGTGAATTTTGATAGAAATTTGAATCAATCTCATAACTTATCATCCACTTTATCATGTTTTCTGAATGTGGCATCATTTCGAAAATTAGTATTCAGTGAGATTTTTTTTGTTTTTTTACTTTCAAAATTTATTATTGGACTTATGAGAGATATTTGTGTTAAAAGTGCTCTTGAACTCAATGCATATCACTAATTGTTTGTTAATGATTTTGTTTCATAAATGGAGAGAAATTTGAAAGTTAATTATGAGGAGAGAATAATGAAAGAAAAGAAAGAGCATATTATAAAGATAAAAAAAAATATTTGATGAATATTTAGAAAAGACATGCTTTGTTTTAATTGTGATGAGAGAGATAAAGAGAAAAAGAAACACAAAGCAAGTAGAAAAGAAATTTTTTGAAGAAAAATAAATAAAAGAAAAGGAGTTGAGAGGAGAAGGAATTGAAGTGAAGTTGAGAGAAAAAGTAATTAAAGAGAATGAGTCGAGAGAAATAAGAGTTGAAGGAGAAGACAATTTAAGAAAAATAATATAGAAGAAAAGAGAAAAAGAGAAATAAATAAACAAAAATAGTTGTCGGGAGAATGGAAATGGAAGGAAAAAATTAATAATAAAGATATTTTTTTGATGACAGTGTAAATATTTTTGTTTTGACCATTCAACATGAGGAATAATTTTCATGAAATGTCTCTTTGATATTAAATGATATTTACATTTTCTTATTCTAAAAAGGAAATACAATAAAAAATATTGATCCTAGTATATTTCTATCGGAAGAAACTTACTCATGACATTTTAGGGAGAATGTCCTTCAGGAAAAAATGGTATAATTTTGAAAAATGAGTTTTCTTTGTAATTTTTATTATATTATATATATATATATATAATTAAGTAATTGAATGATAACATGGGAGATAAACAAAAAAAAAATCAAGAAGATGAATCATTTATGTTTTAAATGCTAGTGGAGATTAAAAGATATTTAGTGTGAATTAACTTGGAATGTAGACATAATTCAACCTATAGACAGGTGTATTTCCAATATAATCAAACATATATTTGGATTTTGATAAAAAAATGAGTTGTTGAGAATTTTGTAGAATTCTAAATTATAAAAATCTAAATTTGATCTTATTAAAATAACATGGGATTATCAATTTCATAATTCATTACTCATCTCTTCATTTTCTTCAATATGAAGTGAATGCAGAACGCTATTTTCTATATTTTCTTATCAGAACTTGTTGGGTCTTGTGAACTTGCAAAGGACTCGAGTTTCATAACAATATAGTAAGGTGAAATTGGTTCATGCATTGTTTCCTTCGTGAAAGTTTGAAAAGGCTGTTAGGTTGGTGTGATCTTAGAGTTGCATTGCTTTGTGTCTTGCTTATTTATTTTGTCATCGGATATCATTTATTGTTACCTTAATTTGTCACTTTTAGAAATATATTTTTGGAGTTTTTCAAAGTTTAGTTTGTTTGAAGTATCACTTTAACATGGATTATATTTACAAATTTAAAATATTAAATTTCATTTGATATGGTTATTTGTGTTCAATTTAACTAATAGCTTCAAATTAAGTCCGAGACGCAGCTAAAGAAAAAAGTTGTTATATGGAAGATGAGAAGACGAGGAAGATAGTTGTAATAACTCATAAAAAAAAAAAAAAAATTCCTTCCATATTTCGATGGAGGAGACAGAGGCCACGTACACGTGTTTGGTTTGAGCACATGAATTCAAAAGGAGCCACTAAACTTGCATTGCCTCCGTAGTGAATAGACTCACTACTCAATGCAACATGAAATGACGATTCTGAATGTTTTAAGAAAGTAATAATGGGTTCTTTCTTCAGGGACCTCACCAGACTCTTCAACGGTGTCTCCCTAATTGCTAATGAATTCGCCAAACGCTCTTTACCCGCCACAACCGATGATTTCCAAACCCTAATCAAGAAAACCCTCCTCTCCGCCACCGATCTCACCGGCCTAACCAAAGGAAACCTTCGCCAATTTCCCAACTCTTCACCCTCCGCAAACCCTACACCGCACCATGCTGATACGCCGTCTAGTTCCGTTGTTTTTTTCACCGACGGTAATCCTTCTCAATCCGAGTCAACACCGACGACGACAACTACAACACCAATAACAGACGATGATGGTGTTGTCCATTCTCCTTCCGACGCATATCATCCGCAAGCTTCCGATGCAAATGTTTGTGCTGCGGAGGAAGAGAAGAGTGAGGTTGTGACTTCTTCTGAAACGGTTAATCGAGGTGTGAGTGGGGAAGTGGCACCTCCTCCGCCGTTGAGGAAACGAAGGCCGCGGGAGAGGAAGGTTCCCGCAACTCCATTTTCTAGGGCTCTCGGGTTAGTGTTGTTTGATTTCATTTACAATTCATCACTGGGAGATGATTCGTTGCTTTCGCTGCTGTGGATTGTGATGAATCGCATTTACCATTTCTAAGTCATTTGTTTGTTGTTATTATCATCCGCTTGTAGGTTTGCTGGTTTAGGAGCAGGTCTTGCGTGGGGGACACTTCAGGAATCTGCAAAGAGGCTTGCCTTTGGTACGCCTACTTCGCAAGGCAACCAATCTGCACTTTCCCCGTTTTTGTCTGAAAAAAATGCGGAACGTTTGGCTCTTGCACTGTGTAGAATGCGTGGAGCGGCGCTTAAAATTGGGCAGATGTTGAGTATACAAGATGAATCTCTTGTTCCTGCTCCGGTAATGTGACTTGCCTCTTATGCTTGCAGCTTAATTGGTATCTAAAAGGCTCATCTTAGGTCTGATTGTCTCTAGAGTGTTAAGTAGGGGTCTCTTTATGAATTTATCCTTGCAATATATTTAGCAGGTTAAGATTACAGTTCTCTTTTAATTAAGTGAAGGATGGAGACACGTTGCATGGTTTAAAGGCAATGTTACTTTAGAGGAGCCTTATCTAGTTGGTATGACGTGCACATATTTATCTTGAATGTGCATCTCTCATATATATGGTGTCTTGATGATGATGAGTTGGGTTGTTTGTTGATGTCTTCCTATTTTAGCTGAAGTTGAGTACTAAGGGTGCATTTAATTGAATTGAAACTCATTGCTATATTATTTCCAGTGATAAAAATCTAAGCAGGGGACATTTAATTTAGTAGAAACAACTTCCAATCTTTTTCATTGGGTATAGTGTTCCGGTGTGAATCATGTTCACAGACAAACCATCAGTCTCTAAATACTGAATGGTTTCACTTATAGATTTTATTGGTTTCCCCTATCTTAGTACCTCTAGTGATAGAGCTACCCCCTTTTGATCTCCTCTCTTAGCTTGGACTTTTACTAGTCTTCTCTGCACATTCTCAAACTTCCCAAGGTAGAAAAGAACAGAAATTTGAATGATGAAATTGTATTAAAGTAAACTATTTATGTTATATAATCAAGGATATTGTTTTTTTTTCAAATATTTAAGCAAGGAAAGAGTTGCTGCTGAATAAATTCAGTGATATCTCATGTGCTTAGTGTATTTAGTGGATTAATTTCATTGTTTTTAAATAGGCTTTTAGTGTTTGCTTCAGTACAGCATAACTATATATGATGTACTTGGACATGGATCACATGTCATGTCGTCAGCAGTCAGACATGCTTCTTTTTTCATTTGGATTAGACAGATCTCAAAAGTGCAGATTTTGATAGCAAATAACTGCCTAAGTCTGGTTAATGGATAAAAATCCTCTAACTAGGAAATTTGCCATAATTATATTTTCGATGGTTAATGGTGCTTGTCATCCCAGACTTGCTAATTAAGTTGTGAAACTGTTACTATTCTGACTTTTTATTGTGGTTATGATTGCCGTATTAGCTGCTAAAAAATATTCTGCATTGAGGAATCAGTAAACTACTTTTGTTTATACTTTTATTTGACTTTAAATGTAAACTCTTAATTTTTTGTCTGCAGATTCTGGCTGCATTAGAAATTGTCCGTCAAGGTGCAGACGTGATGCCAAAGAGCCAGCTTAATCAAGTTTTAGATGCTGAGTTAGGTCCTGGTTGGTCATCAAAATTAATTAGTTTTGATTATGAACCTATAGCTGCTGCAAGTATTGGCCAGGTACATTCGCTGTATTTTTTTAGGGGGTGGGTGGGTAGTTGGTACTTTACATCTGAAAAAGTAAAGAAGCAAGCTAACTTCTAATAAAGACTCCATTACATTTGCCCAAAGAAGCAATTAAAGCTGACATGATGGAACAGTCTACACGGATTAGGTTTCATCATGCATGGCACCCTCCTTAGCTAACCAGTTGCCACAATAATTAGCCACCATAAAAATATGCTGAATGAATAATAGTCAGTCATAGGAGATTAATTTATTGAAACTATATTTAAGTGTATATATGGTCCTTGAAATCACCCCTGTGAACGATATCAATGCAAGTGTGTGAATCTGAATGGCAGAAAATTTTCAGATGCCTCTATCCGAAGCCATTTCAACATTTAAAAGGTTTGATCTGAGCATGGATATTGTTAAGACTTTGACAAACGTACCACATTGTGCAAGTAGTAACCGGTAAGACTGGGATATCGTTTCCCAAGAGACTCGTGTAATACCAAATAATCGCGCAATTAATAAATAATTTAAATTAAAGAATGAATCCATAATTTGAGATTATATGCAAGAAAGTAAATTTGTGCATAAACGATAAAAAATGAACTTGGATATTTAAAAGTATGGAAAAAACTAGAAATGCAATGGATTGATATTGTTTGGTTAGATTTCACCGACTTCACTCTCATGCATATAAAACACTCAAACTCTTCTCCATTAAATTATTGTTGTCAATCCACAAGTCTACTCAAACCCTAATCCCTTAGTTGAATGAGCTTATGTTTCCTTATTGAGAATCAATTCCTTGAATCCCCAAATAAGTGAACCCGCTTTATGAATTAGGGTTGACAACTAATGGGTCAAGCTCCATTCCTAGATACTAGTTCTATTAGATATCTTGTTCTAAGTCTAGGTTTCAAAAGATATTTCCTAATACCTAATGACCCAAATATCATGCAATAAATGGTCAAAACAAAACAAACATTAAGTAAAGAAACAAAGATACTAGCAATTAATAGAAGAAGCATGTATATATTCAAAACATTCACAAATACATGGGAGTTTCAACGGCTATACATCTAACCCCAACAAAATGGTTTAGCTCTCCATTGTCATGGAGAGCATAAGCTTACAAAATGAAGGTGGAAGAAGATGAAGATAAAAGGAGAAAGAAGAGAGTGTTCCCACAAGCCCTAGTAGGCCTCCAAGCTTCTCCAAACGTGTATTTCGAGCTCCAAAACGTACAAGATGAGTTTCCCTCGCGAAAACAAGAAGATAAATACATTCACAAATACATGGGAGTTTCAACGGCTATACATCTAACCCCAACAAAATGGTTTGGCTCTCATTGTCATGGAGAGCACAAGCTTACAAAATGAAGGTGGAAGAAGATGAAGATACAAGGAGAAAGAAGAGAGTGTTCCCACAAGCCCTAGTAGGCCTCCAAGCTTCTCCAAACGTGTATTTCGAGCTCCAAAACGTACAAGATGAGTTTCCCTCGCGAAAACAAGAAGATAAAGGGCCAACTTGCCACATCAACAAAAGTGGCGCTCGGAGGAAGCCATCCACCGCCACACGAGACCTAGAAAGAAGAAGAGAAGTTCTTCGTGGCGTCCGACGATCTCTACGTATTGCTAGGCAGTGAGCCTCTAGAATGGTTGGCGTCTGGCGCTAGTGGTGGTCCGCCAGGCATTGACTCCCTGTTATCGCCCTTTGGTATGACTTTTAGGGTTGTTCATTTTGCTTTGTTGTTCAGTTGTCTGTAATTATTTTTGCGAGCACTTATCTTTCACTGAATAGTTCATTTTCGTGGACTCTCTCCATTCAATGCTAACCTTGAAATGCCTCCGTATGCTGAATATCCATTTTGTAGATGACATCCTCCTCTAACACAAAAAGAGTTAAGACAACTATCAACAATCCCTCAAAAGGGCACAAGCAGAAAAGACATATTCTATTCCCGCCAATTCCAAACCAAAGAACATTAAAAACAATTCTCTTTGGTCATGCAACAAAAAGTTGTGGTGGAAAGAAAGATTAATCTGAAGCTCGGGGAGATCAATGAATTATAAGGTGGAGCTTTGTAGACAAGGATGGAAAGGACTGGGAAGCTGCCCAACCACATTTAGTTTGACATTTGTCAAAATATTTTATGCCAATGCCAACTACCTTTGAAGCGCCCACCTTCCTGAGCTATGTGAGGGGGAGAAGGGTGTCATTTGATGTCACGATTAATGAATTCCTCGACACCTAGTTGGCTAGAGATGCAAAGTATCAGTTCTCACATATAAATGTTGAAGGAGTTGAGCCTGCAGAGCTCTTGAGAGTACTCTGCTTTGTGGGATAACGCTTTCATAATGGTACCATCAGGTGAGGTTCCCTCCATCCTCTAGCTAGATTTTGGTTATCCTTCGTACACGCTAACATTTCCCCATGCTCCCACGTCTCTATCTCACAGAGGGTCGATCCAACATTATTTATGCCATCCTTTCTAGCCGGGTGATGGACATTGGCCGTTTTATTGTCGACGAGGTTCAGAGGTGTGCCAATGCTGCTGGCAAGGCCACCCTGGGCTACATTTCTCTGGTCACCCATCTATGCACCTTGGCAGGGGTGAATACCTATACATCTCCTCTGGAGAGGCCTAGACAGGAGCTTGACTATGCATACTTCCATACATTATGCTCGGTTGCTCCTCAACCCCGGTAGCGACATCAACTACAGGTCGAGCCTCAACCAGAATCAACCCCAACATTTGACATGAGGTTGCATGCTTTGGAGGCCAAAATAGATAATCTTTAACTATTGGAACCCCAAATGCAGGTCCTATACCAGATGGGAATGGCGAATGCAGAAATGTTCAGGGGCATCTCACATATGATTCCAGAGCTAAACACTTCATCAGCTAAGGAGTTTGCAGCTACAGTTGCATGGCCTGGGGCCCTGGTCACTTCTGCATGAGGAGGTGGAGTACCAGCTACTGGAGCTGAGTTCGAAGCTGAGGAGGAGGGGGAGGTTGAATATGATGATAGGGAGAGCTAGTTAGAGGTGGCGAGGATGATGCTTAGTGTTGGAGAGTTTCATGACTTGTTTTACAGGATGATGCTTTTAAAAACTAGAATTTAAAAGCATAAATTAAATTCAAGACTCACTTTTTGCATGACTTGCTTTGTGGGTAATCCTGAGTTTAATTTATGCTTTTAGATTATAGTTTTTTAAAAGCATCATCCTTCAAAAAAAGTTCTGCAAAAGGTGAAACTCTCCAACACTAAGCATCATCCTCGTCATTTCCAACTAGCTCTACCTCCTCATCATCATCTTTAACCTCCTCCTCCTCAGCTTCAGACTCATCTCCCACAACTGGTGCTCCACCTCCTCCTGCAGAAGTAGCCTGGCCCCAGGCCATGCAACTGTAGTTGCAAACTCCTCAACTGATGGAGTGTATAGCTCTGGAATCGTATGTGAGATGCCCCTGAGCATTTTTGTGTTCGCCATTCCCATATGGTATAGGGCCTACATTTGGGGTTCCAATAGCTGAAGATTATCTATTTTGGCCTCCGAAGCTTGCAACCTCATGTCAAACGTTGGGGTTGATTCTGGTTGAGGCTCGACTTGTGGTTGATGTCACTATCGGAGTTGAGGAGCAACCGAGCAGAATGTATGGAAGTATGCATAGTCAAACTCCTGTTTGGGCCTCTCCAAAGGAGGTGTATAGGTATTCACCCCTGCCAAAACACATAGATGGGTGACAGAGAAGGGTGGCCTTGCCAGCGACATTGGCACACCTCTCACTCTCGTTGGCAAAAAATGGCCGATGTCCATCACTCAACAGGAAAGGATGGTATAAAAGATGTTAGCCCGACCCTATGTGAGATTTAAGACGTGGGATCATGGAGAGATGTTGGTGTGTACTGGATGACCAAAATCTGGCTAGAGGATGGAGGGAACCTCGCTTGTTGGTATGCTTATGAAAGTGTTCTCCTACTTAGTTGAGTACTCCCAGGAGCTTTGCAGGCTAAACTCCTTCAACATCTATATGTGAGAACTGACACTCTGCATCTCTAACCAATTGGGTGCCGAGGAATTCATTAATGGTGTCGGCACCAAATGACACCCTTTTCCCCCTCACATAGCTCAGGAAGGTGGGTGCTTCAAAGTTAGTGACATTGGCATAAAATTCTTTGACAAAGGTCAAACTGAATGTGGCTGGGTAGCTTCCCGTCCTCGTCTATTAAGCTCCACTTGGAATTTATTGATCTCCCCGGGCTTCAGATTAACCTTTCTTTCCCTCACAACTTTTCACTGCATGACCAAAGAGAATTGTTTTTCATGTTCTTTGGTTTGGAATTGGTTGGAATAGAATATTTCTTTTCGCTGCCGCCCTTTTGAGGGATTGTTGATAGCCATCTTAACTCTTTTAAGGTTGGAGGAAAATGTCATTTGCAAAATGAACATTCAGCATAAGGAGGCATTGAAAGGACAGTCCACCAAAATGAACTATTTATTGAAAGATAAGTGCTCATGAAAATAGTTACAGACAACTGAACAACATGAAAAGTCAGACCAAAGGGCAGAAAACAGGGGGTCACCGCTTGTCTCCTGGTGGAAAAACATACCAAAATGGCAACCGCCAGACGTCTTAAAACGTGGCTGCCATGGTTGGTGAAAAGCACAACACAATAGGAACCACAAAGAAACAACAATGGAAAGCAACAACAACAGTGCAACGAAACAAAAGCAGCCCAAAAATCATGAAACTAAGGCATTCAATGTATCTAAGCAACATAAATAGAGAGAATCTAAGCAACAAACACCTAAGCTAGAGCATTAACATTGCAGTTCCACCATAGCCAAAGCATGAAGATGCTAAAATGAAATGAGAAAGACGAAAGTGTTACTTCCTTGGGTGCCTTCCACTTGATACTTCCTCCAACCAAGGCATCCAACATTAACTTTCTATGAGATTTAAGCCCTAAGTTGTGTAGGTTGATCAAACCAATAAATGAGAGTTTTCCTTAACAGTCCTTTGAATCTATCCCATGCTTGGCCCATGACTCATCAACATCTTGCTGGAATGCAAGATTTCTTGTTTTCCCTTGTTAACCTTGGACTGAGGGAAATATTTGCTCAAGAACTTGACAACCATGTCATCCCAGTTAGTGAGGCTATTTTCAGGAAAAGAATTTAGCCAGGCGCCCAACGGAAGTCGTCCACTGCCAGGTGAGACCAAGAAAGAAGGGATGTTCTTCGTGTGTCGCCCGACGACCTCCAGGTGCCGCTAGGCAGGGAGCCTCTGGAATGGTTGGTGCCTGGCGCTAGTTGTGGTCTGCCAGGCGCTGACTCCCTGGAATTGGGCTGGTGCCTGGCATTGGCCTTGTGTCGCCCGACGGTGGCTGTTTCTTTCATATTTTTCATGTTTTTGAACTTCTTCTTGCTACTCAAGATCACTCACTTGTTTGGGTTTTTGGAACAAAGTTTCCAATCTATAAATAGACACAAAAAATGGGGATTAGTTGTAAAATTAGATCAATATAACTCAAAATATATTTATTTACGAAAGTGAGGTAAAATTGAGGATTAGGTAGGTTAAAAGATATGAAAGAGTTGGTTTTGTTACTAAAATAATACTTAGATAATAATAAAAATTAACATTATTAGATATTTCAAGAAATGTCATTATAACTAGGAAAGACGAATTTCCAATTTCTTGAACCATCTCTTATCCAACCTCAGAATACGAGCACCAAAAGCTGTCTAAAGCCACCAAGGTGTAATGAGAAACAACTGCCTACCTATATTGAGTTTGAGCAAGTTTGTTAGAAAATCGTGCAGGTCCATCATGATGAAACCAGGTTTACGAATAAGCACACAAACTTTCCAAGCATGATGAGCATAATCAGATTCATAAAAACATTAAATGATCGTTTTGTGAAGTGCTCCATTAGACGTGGTGAAATGAGAAGACATTAATTCTCTATAAAATCTCATTTAGTGGGAGGGAATTGTAAAAAATTGGTAAAAGAATGGAGATTTTTTGTTGGATAGCCTGTTTCCAAATCCATTGCCAAGACAAAGAACGAGAGGCTAAAATTAGATTGCTTTTCATTAGCTTACTATAGGCCAAGTTAACTGAATATATTGACCCAAAAGGTTCACATAAGATCTCAATGAATAGGAGTCACAAGGAGATTCAGCTGGCCACATTTGCTTCTTAGATATGCCATCTTTTTGACATTCTTTATTTTGTTTTTCTATTTCTTGCATGCCAAATTTCTGCATCTATAATTATTTTTCAAATAATAAAAGTTCAAAACTGCCTTGTATTTTCCCCTTTTGGCCTTTTGTTACTTCACTTTAGATGTTAACGAGTCCTTTTTTTTTCCAATTTGTTTGTTGAATTCTTCGATCTTTGTGCCTTTGGTGCATAGATATGTATATTCAGCTTAAGCTTTGGGAGTGTTGGTCTGTGGTATGGTATTTGTCTCTATGATCATGTGTCTTTGATCCATTCACAAATCTTCATCTAACAGCTTAAGCTTTAGGAGGGTTGGTCTTTGGTATGGTATTATTCTTTATGATCAAGTGGTCTTAAGTTCGATTATTACTGTCTTTATTCTTATAACAAGTTGAATTTCAGCAATAGATAAGTGAGCTTGTGCATCGTGCAGAATTCAAATCTGAACTCTTGCATGGGTGTTGTAGAAATGTATAATAAAAACTATTCTTTAGCCTTCATCTTTTCACGTGAACTTTTTGGGAAGTTGGTCTTGACTATTACAATTCTTTTTATTTAATTTTTTATAATTATATTTAGTTCTTTAATTTGTAGTCTAAAAAAATGACGTGTAAGATGAAGATTGTCTTCACTTATATACTATGTTTTGGTATTATCTCTTGTTATTGTAAAGCTTGAACTTTTCCCGATACACAACACTATTGGTTTGGTATGTGAATAATGTGGTGAATGACCATTTTAATGGATGGAGGGATAGGTTTTGGTACCATCTAAGAAAGTGGTTTAGATCTAATTTAATTTTACAAAAACTAATTTGTAAGAAGAGGATTGTCCTACTTATCTATCAGATTTTGACACTATATCTAGCAGATGAGACTTAGATTTTCCCAATACGTGGTATCATGTTGATATCAGTCGCAAATAAAAATATGTTAATGTAATGAGCTTTGAAAACTCAATCATGATTTCCATAAAGCTAGGCTGAGTTGACTTTGGACTCTCTAATTCACTTTGGATTCATACTCACTTAAAAGTTACTCTAATAAGAATGCCAAACTTTGCTATAATTCTTTTCTTATGATTGATATAATTTTAAGCTGGACAATTTCTTAAAAATGTCCTAGCAGCAATATCAAGCAGCTTTTATATTGAAGCACTTCTGCATAGTCTAATAATATTCCCTAATGCGGGTCCTCATGGAATTTAGGTGCACCAAGCTGTCATGAAGGATGGCATGCAAGTTGCAATGAAAATTCAGTACCCTGGTGTTGCAGATAGCATTGATAGTGACATTGAGAATGTGAAGCTTCTTTTAAACTACACAAATCTAATTCCTAAAGGACTTTATCTTGACAGAGCTATAAAGGTGCGTATTTATTAATATTAATTTAATCAATTCATGCATCCTTAGTTGTATGTTTATATCAATATTCTCTTTTCATAGTCTTTAAACCCACACATGTTCTGTCTTGTCTGTAGGGGTTTGGATCCCTTAGCCCCCTCTCTTCCTTTCATTGAGTGGTATGCCTTCTGATTCATCAGTGAGATCCTAAACCATATCCAATCTGTAATAGTTTAATCTGTGTGCATACTTTTGCAACTCTTGAATTAGCACCGCTTTCTTTTTGCCTCTTCACCTTTCAAACATCCATCTAATGTTCCATGTAGCCTGCCCTAAATTGAACCATGTAGTATTGATCTAGAGTCTCTTGCCTATCATGTAGAAAGTGTCTCCATAATTTGACAATTATACGTCTATATGCTAAACCTTACTTTTTAAGTTCTTACTGTAATTTTTCTAGGTGGCCAAAGAAGAATTATCGCGTGAGTGTGATTATAGGTTGGAGGCAGCGAATCAGAAGCGGTTCCGAGATCTTCTTGCTGGGGTTGATGGATTTTATGTTCCAATAGTTGTGGATACTATTTCAAGTAAAAGAGTATTAACTACCGAGCTTGTTTATGGTAATTATAAGAACTTTAACCACTTCTTTTTGATGCATTTTTCTATACATCTTTACATGCAGTTTTCTGGTACCATAACTTGCATAGCCTGCTCACACACTTGAGCGATGTAAAAGAATAAAAACATATTTAACATACTGTTTAAATGACAATGCTCTCAACATATATGTAGTTATTATTTGTGTGGAAGATATAGTTTTCCAAATTGGATAGCAAATTTTCCCTTTAGATGCTCCTATTTTATCTCATAATCTGATTTGGTAGCCATTTACTCAATTATTTCTCTTTTTTTTTTTTTGTAATTCATTGAAAGTGAGAAGAAAGGTCTGTTAACTATAAGAAAATTCATGTAATTAATTATATAATTATGTTTGGAGAAATTGTCACCTTTAATCAGATGGTTTTATGAACAAAAAATTGTCCATGATGTTTTTAATCATTCTTTGGTACTTGTTGAGAGATGCTACTTGTCCTGTTCATTAAACAAGGGATGCTTTCCTTATTACTTCAAATTTTTTATTCCGTTGGGGGGAAAATATTTATGAATTCTTGATTTCATTTTTAGTTTGACAATCAAACTGTTTACAGCATTCAGATCAAATAAGTAGAATGATATTCTTGGGAATTAAATATTTTACTTATCTTTGAACCTGGGGTGGTTTTCTCTTGCTACAGGAATTACAATTGACAAAGTGGCATCCCTGGACCAGGAAACTCGTAATCATATTGGCAAAAAGTTATTAGAACTCACACTGATGGAGTTATTTGTATTCCGATTTATGCAGGCATGTTATTCTGCCTTGTGTTTATATGTGTGCACGAGTAAAATATTAATGGCTCTTGTTGACATACTGACTCTAGCATCACCAATTGGAGAATTCCGGTCCATGCATATGAAATTTGAAGTATGCCTGATGAATTTTGGTTTATCTATCTTGTTCAGGTGTGAAGTAAACATATATTACTGTTAAAAGACTTGAGTGAATATGACAAAGTAGTTAAGATTTAAACGGAAAAACTTCACTCTATCTGTGCATAGTTCTCACACATGATTTTTGTGATCTCTTCTTAACTTGAGGGTGTTTTTAATGCAGACCGATCCTAATTGGGGTAATTTCTTATTTGATGAAGCTACAAAGACAATCAACCTGATTGATTTTGGAGCAGCACGAGATTACCCTAAAGTATTCGTTGATGATTATTTAAGAATGGTTGGTTCTCTCTCTAATTAATCTCTCTATATGAATAACTAAGCTGAGGTTTGAAATCTTCATTGTTTTGTTTCCTATGTTTAATTTTTATTTTACTCAGTCGGACTTGCCTATATCATAATACACATATGTTAATGATATAAAAATGCTATAAATATACGTAACTTTTCCTCACTTGTTTCCCAAACTGCCTACATGGCAATTTATTGCACTTGTACATGACAATTTTTTTTGGTCCCAACCTAGTAACTAAAGTGAGGATTTTAAACTGAGCAGCAAATTCTTCTGGATTTTTATTACTGTTTATGATGCATAATTGATTAGGTTCTAGCATGTGCAAATGGTGATAGCGATGGGGTGATTGAGATGTCGAGGAGACTTGGGTTCCTCACCGGAATGGAATCAGATGTCATGCTAGATGCCCACGTCCAAGCTGGGTTTATTGTGGGTTTGCCATTTTCAAGATCTGGTGGTTTTGATTTCCGATCAAACAACATTACTCAAAGCATTTCTCATCTTGGGGCAACAATGCTCAAGCACAGGCTTACTCCTCCACCTGATGAAGCTTATAGTCTTCACAGAAAGCTTTCCGGTGCTTTTTTGGCATGCATTAAGATTGGGGCCGTTGTCCCGTGTAGGGAACTGCTGCTTGAAGTATACAAACATCATAAGTTTGGTGATGTAAATGATATCTTATCTAGTGGCTCAGTGTCTGCATAGGTTAGTTTTTCCCCCAATTATTATTATTTTTTTCAATTATAATAATTTGTGGGAAGCTTATTTTTTTGCCCGAGCTTCTTTGGGGAATAAATTTTCACCCTCCCCGTTTGTAACATTAGTTGCCTAGAGAGTTTTTCCCATACAAATTACTTGAAAGGTGATTGATTCCTTAAGAGTGTGTTTCGATAAAGAATTTTAGAAGCAGAGTTTATTTTTTACATGGAATTTTGAAGATATTGTGATAAAAATACGTTGTTTTGAATAAAGAATTTCAAAAGAAAGTGTAGTTTTATAAATTTAAAATATGATTTTACTATTTAAAATTAGAGAATAGTAGAAAGTGTAGTTTCTTTTCACGTTTTCATTTGTTCACTTTGCTTGTATATTTGGTTTCGGTTGGGACATTTTTTTTTCATGACGGAGATCGTGAATGCTGTCAATTTGGTTTAGGTTAAAATATTGTGTACTCAACATTAACTTCTTTGTTTGATGTTGAAAGAGTTAGTTTTAGACTGAAATTGATCGTGATTATCTATTAGTTGACATTACTATTTTTTTTTTTGTCAATGTAGAGTAGTACTATTTCTCAGCCAATGCTACCAAGAATTTTCGTTGTCAACAGTATTTTTTGGATGATGTTAAATAGATTTATTTACATTGACAAGTTATATTTAATTGATGTTTTTACCAACGTTGCTAAAGTTATGTTTTGTATACGAATAATGTGGATGTTGAGCAAGAGTTTTTTTCAGTGGTTGTGAACAAGAGTTATTTTAATGTTATCATTATTGAGATTACTTTTTTTTTTATCAATTTAACTCATTTCTTTATCGGATAAAAATTGATGAGGTTATTTTTTTTAGCAAATGTTAGTTTTTTTTTTCAGTTGATTTTTTTTTTTTTGATTTTTGCAATGCTTAATTTTAATTTTTATTGATGGCATTAGTGATATATATTTTTGTATAAAGTTAGAAATTCTTTTTCGAATGTAATGAGAATACTTTTGGCCCACCTTAATCAAAATTATTTTAGTAAGAGAGCAATTGATAAGTTACAACAATATTTATCTCAATTCCTAAGTTATTTTAGTAAGAGAGCAATGGATAATTTACATCAATATTTCTCACAATTCCACTAGAAATAACACTTATAATATTAACTCTAATACTATTAAGTTAAATAGTTAGAATATAACTCTTTCTAGTTAAAAGTATAATAGTTTAAGCACTACAATTTAATTGTAATTTGATCCATCTAATATATTCCATGAGACAATTGTTATAACATTCTCTATTCATATTTTTTAATTATTTGGTTGTAATAAAAAATTAAATTTAATATATTTAAATTATTTAATCTATTTTTTTTTTAAAAAAATCAAATGATTAAACATTGTGTTTGGATGTTTTCCCAATACTATTGACTTAAACATGTAATGCAAATATTCATCAATAACATTATCATAATGTGGTGTAAGTATCACTCAAGCGATACAAACGTTTTAGGAAATATTATTTTTGTTTAGTTATTCTTTTTGCAACCAATGTTCATGAATTTTTTTTTTTGAGTGATTCAACATTAGCATTACTTAATTACTTAAGTAGTTAATTTACAGTTCGATTGTTTTTGGTTATTTTAGTCAAGAGTATACAAGACCTTTGAACTAGAGTATTCAATGCGCTCAATGCGCTGTCCTTTAATGATTGTCTCCTTTTATTTATAGTTGATTTTTTCCTTTAAATGTTAGTTAAGTCTCTATAAACAAAGGTTTATCAAACCCGATTTCCTCTTACCAAGTGAAGAGATTATGAATTAAGTCGGTAAATACTCTAACAATACACAATCTCTCCAAATGTTATTAGTTTTTCATCTACAAAAACCCAATGAATATTGTGACTTCTCTCATCTTCATGCAACATTCCCCCTTTGATATGTGATGTTCTTGTTGACTTTACTTCTGACATATTCTCTGTCTCTTTATAGTCCTTATATTAGTCCGATTTAATCTTAATCAGTATTTATTGGTTCATTATCCCAACTCTACAAGCCCCACGATTTGGGAGGAAGAAAGTGTCAATTAAGTTGGTAAATAAGGTAAGAGTTGATGGAAGCATGACTTAACCGAATTGGTAATGAATCTGTCCAATTAGTAATGTTAATGGGCACCACCTGTCCATATATCTTTTCACATAACTTGTGAACTGAAATTTTAGTTGTCTTCTCACTCATTTTCATCATTGTGAATTTGAGTGTTTCCTATAAAAAGTTCAAACCAACTTGTTCAGACAGGGTTTATCAAATTTTTTAAAGAAAATTATATTTTAACCTTTTTTTTTATCCACTTTTAACTCACAATTCTCATCATCCTTAGATTATCTATTTTAATTTTTTATAGTGATGTGATGATTTAAGGGTAATGAGAGTGATAGCTTAAAAGTGGGTCAAAAAAAGTGGGTTAAAGTATCATTATCTATTTTTTAAACTTTTTTAAACTTGGTCTTTCTGAAAATAAGATATCAAACATAAGCTTAGTAAAATGTGAAGCTGAAAACTTGTTGTACATAGTAATAAATATATGTAGTTTCTAATGTATTTTAAACATTATTAGACATAAAGTTTTGTTTATAACTATTAAAACCATTAGGCCCTATTTGTTTATTGAGGTGTGGTAGCCTTTTGCGAAGAATCAATTCCCGTTATAAGTGGTGGGCACACCAAAACTTTGGGCATTACATTGCTTTTACCCCGAAAAAGTAAAGCTAATTATTGAACACATTACTTGCTCTTGTAGTTATTCATTGATACGGATTCGTCCATTTAAAATTATGTGTATAGTATCAAGAGATTTTATTTAAAGCATTAATAACGGGTGTTTATCTTTCAGAGCACAATGAAATATCTATTTGTTTATTTAATACAATGCACCATATTTGGTAAAATAAAACAAAGAAAGAAAGCCTAAACGGGTAGCGTAATTTATAGATTTTATGATAGGAAACAGGAAAATCTTGATACCCTTTATTAATAGATACAATTTAACGTGATTGGCTCCGTCAGTGTCTTCGGATTAGTGATGACAATCATTGTGTTGTTGGTGTTAGCTATAATCTTTGTTTCCTATAGCCCACAAATTAACACAAAAGAAGGGGCAGAAAGAAAATGGGTTCACAATGAAGATGCAGCGTAATTTTGAAGACATGATGAATTATTAAACTTTATTATCGTGAATCGTGATTGTGTGAGGAAAAAGAACATAATTTAGGACATGGGTCTACCATATTTTGTGTCGGGTTTCTTAGGAGAAGTAAGTAAGTAAGGTAGCTTTCGTTTGGTCCACATGCGAAGAGAAACGTTCAACTGTTGTTATTTAAAGGAAATAAATGGTGAAAGACAAGGGAAGAGATAAATTAAATGAGTGAATAACTGCGGAGAGTGGAAAGAAGAGTGAGGTGTGAGGTTCATGAAGATGATGAGAATGAAGCTGCTTTTGGTAGCCGTTGAAGTTGCATGCTTGGTTTCTGGGATCTTCTCCTTTGGATCTCAGACACTGTCTCAGCTTTCTTTCTTAGAAAACGGTGTCGTCTCCACTCGCCCTTCCTCAACTCAACCTCAACCTCTTATGGTCGACCTCACTCTCATTCAAGAAGCTCTTTCTAAAGGAGCTGGTCTCTCTCTCTCTCTCTCTCTCTCTCTCAGTTAATTTTCTTTAAGTGGTTTCTTTGTGTGATGTGTTTCTTGCTGAAAACTGCATTTTGAGCTTCTCTGTTATTGGTACTTCACATTGTAATTCTTTGTATCGTGTCTCATCATCTTTGATTTTGCTGGTTCTTTGTGAGTTGTAATCATGAATTTTAGGCGATTGATTTCTTTATACGAGTCTTGCGTATAATTAACATACCTTTGAGTTATTACATGAAAACTCCACATTTTTTCTAGCTAACCCTCATTTCTTGTTTCTGCTTTAAAATTATGCCCAAGGTGCTGCGCTAATGTTTTATCTGGTTTGCCTGATTATTTTGCTAGACCTACATTTCATTGCTTTTTCTCCTTTTAATTCTTGGACATTGGTAACTTATAATCGGGATTCTTACTTAGTTATGAGATACCATGGTGGAGCATTTTAGATGAAGAGTGACCTTTACCTCCCTATATTAATTCTTTGCTTATAGCTGCACGCAAACATCCCCATTCCAATGCATTTATGTTTTTTTTTTTTTTTTTTACTTTCTGATTATGCACCGTATTTGTATGGAACTGAGGATATGCTAGACTTCATTATTCGTATAATGCTTGTTTGAGTTGGTTGAGTTTTCGTAAATGATGGCAAAGTTGAAAAGTTTAAATACAGTCTCATGCATAAATTTCTTACTTGATTTGAAATCGTGCAAATGAGTTTTTTTTTTCTTATAATGCCAGTCTGTTTGGATGGAACATTGCCTGGTTACCATTTGGATCGTGGATTTGGATCTGGTGCAGATAGTTGGCTTGTTCATTTAGAGGTAAAGAATGTTCGAGGTTTGATATAGTTTCTAAATTAATACTTAAAGTCTTTATTCAACTATACTGATACTTTTCTAATACCTTCAGGGGGGAGGATGGTGTGATACCATCAGAAATTGTGTCTATAGGAAACATACTCGTCGTGGTTCCTCAAAATTCATGGAAAATCAAATACCATTCACGGGAATATTGAGCAACAAACCTGAAGAAAACCCTGGTTTTCTCCCTTTAACTTAAGCATGCATACATTTTTTTTTTGTACCTTTAGTTCATTTAAACTCTTCCCTCCTGGAGGCTGCAACTTATTCATTCTCAAGCTTGCGTGCTTTCATTTTTCTGCATGTAATTTCCACGGACAGATTTCTTTAATTGGAACAGAGTTAAGTTACGGTACTGTGATGGGGCGTCTTTCAGTGGAGATGCTGAAGATGAGGTTAGTGAGAGAAACATGGATTTTTATCAATAACGGTATCGTACCATAATGTTTTATGAATGAATTATGATCTCTTAGGCTTTACTTATATATCTAAGGAAATCATTGCTTTTGTAAATCTCCCAACCATGCTTTTGGAGATTGTTTAAGACCATATAAGGTCCTCTTTAGAAGACATGCCTTATTTCTTCTGGTGTGAGTTTTAAATCCGGTCGGAATCTCCATGTACACTTGTTTTTCTAAAGCTCCACGGAGAAACACATTCTTCATATTCAATGGGTGTAATTCTCATCCAAAATGAGCTTCTAGAGCAAGAACATCTCGAACTATATTCTTCTTTCCCGCTAGAGAAAAACTCTCCTCATAGACAATTCCATAAATTTGAGTATACCGCTCTGCAACCAATTTAGAGTGTTATTATTATGGTGCTTGATTTAGTCCTACATCTTTCAGAATTGTGAGATGTGGTTCTCTATTTTACTATATAAGAGAGTCTATGTAAAGTTTGAAATACACCAGAATAAAAATACTTTTTAGTGTAGTTATGGATGTATGCATGCACATTGTACGTTGAACCTCGTTAAATTTTCTGTGTCTATTTTTCTCTCATTTATTCTTTCCTTTATTGCCTTGTTCCTAACATAGAGTTATACTTGTTTACTTACCTATCTACCTTATGTTTCATTGTAAATATTCATCTACAACCTAATGCCTTTTTATCTTCTCGTTTGTCAACAATCTCCCATGTTGAGTTTCTTTCTAGAGTATCCATCTTCTCCCTCATGGCTTGAGTTCAATGTTCACTTCTCATGGCTTCTTGGACTGAGGTAGGAATTTCTATGGCATCAATGACAACAATAAAGCTTTGATGTCTAGTAGAGAGATTGTCAGTATCGAGAATAGGAATATTCATCCTCATTGTTGCCTTCAGGGCCTTTCGTCTCCAAGTCAGATAACTCTTCTTGCTTCGGAGTCAAAATGAGTCGTTTTCTTTGATATGTTTTGCCAAAGAATTAGTCGTCTCTTTCCTCACTATAGGTTGGTTTGATCTCATTTGTGGTGGCTTCAGTATTTGGATCTTAAGTAACTTGCAAAGAAAGATATGGTAATGATGGAAAGGAGAGTTTCTCCGCCTCGAAAAACTACATTCTAACATCAAGCAAAGGTATAATGGCACTACTATGGAATCTACAATAGATAGAGAAGATGGGGTTGATAAAAGAAAAAATAAAAAGAATGTCAAATTGAATGAAAATGGATCCAATGAAAGAAAAAGCCACATACAATGACAAGCAAATCAGAGGAGGAAATCCAGCATTGAAAGAAGTAGAGTCAAATTTAAAAATTGAAATTCAAATAAACAAATTAAGGAAAGAAAATATGTTGGGAGTGTTTTTGCAATATTCAAATCACTCTTCATCTGGGGTATGGTCCACTTTGACACTCCATCACAATTTTGTCCCTAATAAGCATCTCTAAAGATGAAAAGAGGAAGGGATATTTAAACTATTTTTAAGCTTTGACTTCTAAATGATGTGAGACTATCGAGACTAGTCGGAACAATTACTTTCCAGAAAACTTTTCAGTTTTTTTTAATATCTTTTTTGCATAAAGATAACAATATATATTTATTATTAAATTTAAGAACTTAAAATTTAGATATTGTAAATATTTGATATTCTGTCACATTTTATTTTACACATAAAGTACATAAATAAAATAAAGCGACAAGTTTCTCCATATAAAATATATTCCAAGACCCTAAAATCCCAACCGTGTTTTCTCCCCCTAAATTATAGGGTTGACAAAAAAAATCATGTTTTGTGAAAGGTGATATCCATGGTGATATAGACACGATGATTCTGATAACATTTGTACCCTTTTATATTAGGAGGATAATCAATTAATACACATTTAAGTGTTCTAAGATCTAATTTACTGCTATTAAGATTATAATAGAAAAAGTAAATAGAACATCCAAATTTTCGATAAGGTAGAGACATGACACTAGGGAAGTATAGGAAACAAAAGACAAAAAACAGACTCAATAAGAATAACATTATTTAAGATACGAATGGGTAACTTGTTGATGGGATATGTAGCAGTTAACACAACTTTCCTCGATAGGTTTTGGGAACAAACATATAGGAATGGAGGACTCTAGCTACCTCTTCCTTTATGGTACTTCGTTTTGTTGTAGTGTTAATACATGTTAGCTCGTGAACAATATCAAAAAATTTGGAGAATTCTTGATTTACATATTTAATGCCATTATCAAGACTACAGAAAAAATTAACAAAAGTTCGAAAGAACTCAAGATTTATTTTCCATAATATATGTCCACATAACACATGTACAATCATGAATAAAAGTAATGGACCATTTTTCTTCTGAAATAGATTCTAAAAGTGGTCTCCAAATATCATAGTGAAACAAGTCAAGAAAACTACCTTTTTAGCCATAAATGGGACAAGTGCAGGATGATGCTTTGACAGTTGACAATTATCACATTTGAAATATTCAACAGAGTCTGTAGTGAACAAATGGAACATGGATTATTTAAAATGCAAAAGTAACAAACCTATTTTGTATTTTGTAAATATTTGCTATATCTTTTCTTATGAACAAGTTTCTCTTACATGCCCTTTAGTGCTGATGAACTAGTTATTATGAAAAGATCCATTGACATATGGATTCCGTTCTTCTTTCAGTCTGCACAGCTTCAATTTCGAGGACAAAAAATATGGCTAGCTGCAATGGAGGAATTAATGTCGAAAGGAATGCAGAAAGCCAACCAGGTTTCCCATTTCTCTTTATATTGTTTTTCAGTCTTTTGATATGCATCAATGCCAATCATCAAATGATATCAGGCACTTCTCTCTGGATGCTCTGCGGGTGGTCTGGCATCCATAATACATTGTGATGAGTTCAGGAGCTTATTTCCAGAATCTTCCAAAGTCAAATGTTTGAGTGATGCAGGTTTCTTTCTTGATGCGTAAGTTTTATATTTTCCAGTATACATTCTCTAAACTGTTCCCTGCCTAGAAACTAATTGGCTATAATTGATGATCTATTCAATCATGTAGAATTGATGTATCTGGGGGACGCACACTGAGGAATCTCTTTGGAGGTGTGGTTCAGTTACAGGTAGCATTCAATTTAGTTATGTAGTAAAGTATTTTTTAATCCAATTTAATAATCAATGATGAGATTAGTAGGATTTATGCCATTAACTAAGGCATATATGATTTAATCATCAATGATGGGATACCAAGGACCAAACAGTTGTCAGCTTTAGTCATACAGGATGATATGATACATAAAGATTTTTTTCCCTAAAACAACTTTAGCTGTATATTCTTTAATTTGTTTTACTTTTCTGACGTAAGGTTAACAAAACCTGTACAAATATGTCATATGACTGATGTTTTGACATTGTAGGATGTACAAAAAAATCTTCCAAAAAGTTGTCTCAATCAACTAGACCCAACTTCGGTAATTCTTATTCTGGATGTCAATGTATTCATAACTTGAAATTACTTTAGACATTCATATTTTAATCGTGTGGTGTCTCTTCCAACAGTGCTTCTTTCCTCAGAATTTGATCGATCATATTGAAACCCCATTGTTTCTACTCAACACAGCTTATGATGTGTGGCAGGTAACATGACTCTGTACATTGTTTATCCCGTATTATGTTAATGATGTGCCCGATTATATGCTATAATTAGTAATTAGAAAGCACAAAACTTCACTTATCCTCTAAGTTCTATGACATGGACACCATAAGTTCTAGCTTGACTAATTTATTGTTTGAGCTTGCCCTTTGGCTCAAATGGTCCCCATGGCAATTTTTTCTTCTTTTGCACAATTCAATACACAATTTTGGATTCAACATATTTCACAAGCCTATTAAAAACCTGGGAACAGTCAAACCAGGAATAACAATTACTATGATCATTGATGTTCACCCTTTAGTTATTTGTTATAGGCGCTTTAACTTCATTACCAGTATTTTCTATATGATGTGAACATTGTTTTCATCAGGTCCAAGCCAGTTTAGCACCACCTTCTGCTGACCGCCTTGGCTCTTGGAATGAATGCAAATCCAACCATGCAAATTGTAGCTCATCTCAAATTCAGTTCCTCCAAGGTTATTTCAATTTCCTATTGTGAATTGTGCATGGAAATTTATGTTCATATTTGAAAATTTCTAATCTTCGTTTAATAAATGGTATATATACTAACATGAATAATTCATAGCAACTAAGGTGCATCTCAATTATCAGATTTCCTTGTAACATATCATATCTCTTCTCTGAAGCAGACTTCAGAAATCAAATGCTGAGTGACATTACAGACTTCTCAAGGTCATCTCAAACTGGACTATTCATAAATTCTTGTTTTGCTCATTGTCAGTCTGAAAGACAAGAGACATGGTTTGCAGATGACTCTCCCCTTATTGAGGACAAGGTTTATTCTCAACTTAGATTTCCATTGTGTCTAAGATAGATAAAATTGTCCGGTAGTGTGAGATCCACCACATATTCATGGTCCCAATTAAGATCAATGATTTTTCAATTTTTGAGAAGTAATCAATAATAGTACTTAACTAGGTGTAGGACCATGATGGTCCTAGACCAACCTAATGAAGATGAAGAAAACATAGTAGGATTTAGGAAATTATAAGAGGTTTATGGGGGGTAATGTTCAATTATATCTATACGGACTTCAGACTCAGGAATTTCCAAAAATTACTTTTTTTTCACTGTAAATACAAATTCGATAAGTTGAATAACAAACACTTTAATATTCACTTCTCAAATCTCTTATAATGCAGCCAATTGCAGTAGCTGTTGGAGACTGGTATTTTGATCGAGAAGTTGTCAAAGCTATTGACTGTGCTTACCCGTGTGACAACAGCTGCCATAATCTGGTGTTTAACTTTAAGTGAGCAAAATTTGTTGTCTACTCGTTACATCTTAATTCTTGAAATTGCAATGAGTTTTCAACAATCAGCATTCATAAATTATTGTGGAAAGTCACTCTTAGCTGAGGATGCAATCGATTAGCTTCGTCATTTTCACTGATAAGTTATGTCAATAAAGACTCATTAGATCTCATTTTTCTACTTTTGGTATATAAAATTGGTATATAAAACCGAATTCAACAAAGGAATATAGAAGTTCCATACCACTTGAGAAGGAACCCTGTAACATTTCTGAATTCTGAGTTGTTGCCATATATGATGATTTTGTTGATCTTTTACATGACTCGTTAGACATCAATTTATGAGTTGTTATCATAATGGGAAAATGAATATATCACAATCATTGCAACCTATTTTGTGAGCAATTTTGCATCAATCAAAGGAAAACTACAATTAAGATTAAAAATAAGTAATAAGCAAATTTTCTGTATTTTTCCTTTCGATCTAATTGTTCAATTACTTTTTATGACTGTAATGTTAATTATTTGAAACACGTTTACTTTGTTGAAAGACTTGAAAATCCTGAAACATTCCCGTGATATCCAACAGTTTTTTTTATAGATAAGCAGTGTTAGTTATACAACACAATCGCTTATTTATTTATTTGTAAATATACTATTGAATGATTAGATGTTATTATTATTGTTATAAATGAGTTCTATATGAAGAAGGAGCTATTAAAATATATATTTTTCCTATCAAAATTCTCTATCCAATTTTCTATTTGTACATTTCAAAGGAGGGACCGTGAGGTTAGGATCTAAACGTGAATTTATAGAGTACACATAACAGTAGCAGCAGGTAGTGACCACTGATTGACTTTATCATATGCATTCAAACTTCGCGCCCACCTACTTCTTCTACTTTGATAAACTGTTTTATCATAGCTTCATTTTCAAACACTACTGTACACATAAAATTCAGAACATATTTGGATAAATTGAGACCAGATAAAATGTTATGAACTAAAATGAAATGGAATAAAGAAAAGAAAAAATTGAAGGTAAATACAATAAGATGCTAAAGTAGCTAATGCAACATATATAATGTTCTTAAAAAAGTGTTTGTGATATGATAATGATCCATAAATCCTTATTTATCACATTCATACGTATGCCACCATCTAGTCATATATAGCTATACATACATGTTAGTGTGTTCTAGTTAAAAAAATTCAGAATTCGATAGTTAGAGTACTCAAAATATCTTTTTTTTTTTTTTTTTTTTCCGGAGGTTTTCTTTTATGTCCTTCTTTCTTACTCTTTAGATTCTTTTCTATTTCATGCTCATCAGTTGCATTTTACATTGTTCGATCTATAATGTAAAATTATATTTTAAATTATTTAATTTATAATACAAACTTTTGCTGGAGTTGCTCCGTCGGTTCCAGCTATCGACTTCCGACGTCATTTATGATCTGTTTTGATTATGAGGCTGAATCAATGTGATTGGGTTTGCTTTGTTATAGGTGGTTTTGAGGGGATGGGTATTAATTTTTTTTTTTTCATTTCTGATACTGTTTCTGCTATTGTGCTTTTAATGGAGAGTAATGCTATTCAATGCACACTGTGATAATAATTTTTGGATGTTAATGTGTTAGTTGCTAAAGAAATTATGTAATTTATTTCAATGAATGTTGATGACTAATAGTTGATTATTAATTATATATCAGTGTTTAATTTAGACTGTGAGCACGTTTGGAACTGTCATATGAATATTGCGTTTGTGTTGGATTGAGTAGGTGAATTGCTGTTTGGTTACCATTTGTAATATTTTTTAATTAAGGAGAAAGAAGGGAAAAATATTAAGATTTTTAACATTTTTTAGTAAAGAATAATTATGCCATTTTCATATAGTTATAGGGTGCACAAGAAAGACTCCTCCTGCAATCCTTCACACTTTTCCAAGGTCAGCCCGGGACTATGGTCCTCCAAAATTTTTTAATTTTTTTTCAAAATACATTTTTAAAATTTTTAAAATTGATTATTATTTTTTGTATAAAATATAATATTTAATACTAATAAATAATAAAATTAAAAATTAAAAATTAAAAATAATAAGGAATGAAAAAATTTATTAAAATACTTTTTTGTTATCTTCCATTTTAAGTAGGGATGACAATGTGGCCGGCGTCCTGTTTAGGCTCGGCTCGCATAAGGTCCGCACAATTTTTGCGGGTTGCAATCATTGGCCCGCCCCACCCCGCATTTAGCCCGTAGGCCTGCGGGTTGACTGCTTTTTTTTTTTAATTTTTATGATAAAACTTTCAATGTTTAAAAATTGTAAAACTTTAAGAAGTTCAAAAAATTAAGTAAAGACTTTGTGGAGTGATGATAAATTGATAATTCAACATTTTCATCATATTCATACTATGACATACACAAAATGTATTCTTTAAATTTTAGCACATTAAAAAAACATAAAACTGTCTTTTTCAGTTATACAAGAATTTGAAACGTTAATGCAAGAGTCCATAAAAAAAAATAATTAATATACACAAGTGCAAGTTTTTTTTATGGGGCTTGCGGGCGGCCCGCGCAAAATGCAGGCTTATGCGGGCCGAGCCACTGCGGGCTCACTACCCTGACCCGTCCCGCATTTTTTTCGCAGGCTTGTGGGTCAGCTCGACGGGCCAGACCCATATTGTCATCCCTAATTTTAAGTTTTTCACCTATTGTATTCATTTATTATTCTTGCATATCTTTTTTTGTTTTTTGTTTAAAAAAAATAGAAAGTTAAATATAAATTCATTATCTCGCTCTTAGTTTCCATCCGTTCTTTCTTAAGATAGAAAAGGTAACTCTCTCCCTTATCTTGATAAAAAAACATTAGTTTGATATTTAGTTTTTGTTTTTCATCTTATGAGGTTTTTGTATATTTATTTTTTTATGAATATAAAAAGAAAAATTATGTACTATATGTATTTTCATAATATTTTTTACATGTGACTTGATTATCATATTTTTTTTTAGTAATTATATCTCTCAATTTTTGATTATATTTTGATAAATTATTTTTTAGTTTTTTTAAATAGATATATTGATGAAAAATAAAATAATAGATTCATTTTTTTGTAAATTAATAAAAAGGAAGATACCCTTAAAGATAAAAACAATACAACTTTACTTCTTCACCTATTTTCAAGCACGATATTGGAAATTCAATTGTTGAATTAGAAAAACATTTCTTAAAATTCAAAGAATTATAAGTGAAAAGTTTCATATTAATTTTTTTGAATTATAGGCAGAATATTTCATATTAAGTTTTTGGAACATATTGTAAGAAAACATGCTCAAATATGGGAATATCCAGGGAAAGAGATGAAATTAGAAAAACTAATTTAAAATGGGTTTTATATCAAATACAATTTCAAAACTATAATTTTTGTAAGAAAAAACATACAAAAATTTTGATACTAAATTATATATACTTTTATTATATTAGTAATAATAATTAAATATATAAAATTTGAGTATATTATTTTGATACCTTTAAATTTTTTAACCAAGATTTGTCACTGCATTTGTCAGTTCACCTCAATTATTTTAGAAAACAAAAATGACAAATATATCATATCCATTAAGAAAATTCGGAATATAATTATGAATATTTTTTAACATATAAATTATAATTTCATTAAAATTCGTAATAATCATTTATATAATATATATATATATATATATATATATATATGAACAATTAATTTTGTGACAAGGGTTATTGTTAATTATTATCGTTTTTGTACAAACTATTAAGATTTAATTAGTGTTGACGTTTCATTTTTCATTTTTCATTTTTCAAGTTTTATTCTTAATTTTTATTTTAAAAATTAATTATTTTATAAATAATTTATCTTTAAGTGTTATCTTATAAATATCTTCTTTTGTCTTTAATAGTTATTTTAAAAAACTTCTTTTGTGTATTTATTTTATTTTTATAATTTTACATTTAACAACTATCTAAAAAAATAATTATATATTTTTTATTGATACTAACTCATTTTTTCATGAAAAATTAAAAAAATGCAAACATACATACGTATATGTTTTTGCTAGCATTATTAAAAGGGAACTTTTTAGAATAATTGATAATTTGAATGAAATTTAAATTTGAAATTAAGAAATGTAGTTAAAATAAATAGATATAAATTTGTGATACATAAGATTTAGGATATGTGAAGTGACTTAATGAAAATGAATTTAACTCCTAGAAACTAACTTATCATTCAATATTTTAAAATGATCTTATTCAAAATATATTGACTTATATTTATATAAGAGACAATAATAGAATAAAATCATTCTATTATTTTTAAGTATAAATTATTTCTATTAAAAAATATTAGTTCAATTTAGAGATAAAAGATAATTAAAAGATTAAATATATGTGTACATGTATAGAAAAGAAAAATAGTTTGAAATTGCTGAGCCAGAAATTTTTAGTTAGAAGATAACGAGAATATCTATAATAAAGAGAACTTCAATGTTCATCGTCACTTGTAATATAAGAATAGATGGATAAAATTAATCAAACGTATAAGAAAAATTCAATATACAGTGACATCTACATCAGTAATTGATTAATTCTTACATGATAAGAAAAAAAATTAGAACATTTAGATCTTAGACAACATTGGATCCATTCAATAATTGTAAGGATGAGAAAAACTACTCTAAGTTATTGTGTCTTAATATTGTGCAAAGTTTCAAAGGAAAAACTACATTATAAAGCCATAAGAATTAGGAATCTATTCTGTTACAAATAAATATAGGTTCCCTAACTCATTATAGTAAACTCACGCAAGACCTACCACATAACATATTACTAATAATCTTGTACCATAAAAGAACATTTTTTTTCCAAATAAAAGTTAATCAATAATCATATAATTGAGATTGATATTGTTAATCAATAATCATATAATTGAGATTGATATTTTTTTCGTGAAAATGTAATTTGGATAATAGTACATACAATAATTTGCACAATAATTTTTTTTTTCATAATATCTCTATCTATTTCATCATTTATTACATGTCATATTGATGGAGAGAAAGATAAAAAAAGAAAATCACATAAAATATTTATGAATATTTCCTTTATTTTTTACGAGTACATATTTATTTCACACTAGTAAGAAGTAAATTAATATCTAAATAATCCGAGAGAAAATTAATAACATATGTACTACAACTATTTTTTATGTGTATATATTTTTTTTACTTTTACTTTTTAAATATCATTTTTAAAATTAAAATAATTACTTTACTAATTTTATCTTTTTAAATGACTGTTTTTTAAATTTAATTACTTTTTGTATTTTCTTTTTAAATTTAATCAGTTTTTTAAAATTAAAATAACATTCAACAATAAAAATATAAGTTATTTACATTAACTTTTATAATTATAATAATAATACTCTTATCATGTTCCATCATGATAAGAAAAAATTGAACACACTTACACATAACGTCAATTGATAAAAAATAGTTTATTAGTTAGTTACTGACAGCCAGTTAAATGGATTAGCTACAAATGAAATGTAACGTTGGAATGAATCCACTCTTTAATTTATGCTTTTTAGAGATCTTAAAGTGACTCAAAACTTTTGGATCAATTTGACCTATAGGATTATGGCTCAGTTGAAATTTTTTTATAAATTTTAGAATGAATTAATTTTTTATTCGATTTATTAAAAATTCAGTTCACCAATTCACTCGTTCACACAATTTTTTGAATTTAGATTGGATTAGATTATTTTTTTTTTCGGCTATAAATCTAATATTATTTTAATTTTAGTTTGAATTTAAAATTAAATATTATTTTGTAATTGCATTAAAATTTATATAAATTTTAATTATAATTATAATTTATTTTTTTAGACGGAAGTAAAAAAATTATAATTTTTTCAATTAAACGAGTCAATTAATCAATTTGTTTAACTTACTCATCAACTAACATCGAATCAGATCGAATTCAAATTTTTATTTTTATCTTCTCTCCTCCTCTCTACAGTCACCGTCATGGACGTGTCTCCCTAGGCTCTTTCATTCACTTACCCTTCATTCATTGCTGTGTTGATTTTTTAGAAGAGAAAAAACCCCTATTGAACGTAGTTATGTTTTCAGCTATGCTGACTCTGTGTGCATAAACTGTGTCTTCTAAGTTAGGTATCCCCGTAGAATTGGTGACTTTTCATTTACTTTCTATAATTCATGTGCCTTACCGAAGATTACTTGTTAATTTTAGTTTCATGAGTGCAGAAGTTTGAATTTAATGATGATGATTATGTTAAATAATTTTGAGAATTAAAGGTTTTAGGAAGGTCTTGGTTGCAACGGGATGTTTAGGATAATGTTTTGGAGTTTGAAGTGTCTTAAAGGAAGTAGAAGACATGGGGTATGGCTAATGTGGCCCTTGTTAGCTTGGAAGTTCTTGTCTGATTGCACGGAAATAAGCGATTTTGAATTCAGGGGTACCTATGAGTGCTGTCACTTAACTTCTTCAAACCTCACCATTCTAGTCTTTTCTGCGTCTTCAAATGTCAAAGAATATCCACCTAAAATTAATAATTATCCCTCTTTTCTTTTCTTTTTTAAAATTAATCTCTCTTTTGCTTTTCAAATTAACCTGTCTTTTTCTTCGCGTGGAAAGCAGAGTTATTATTCACTTGTAATTTCTCAAAAGGAAAACTAACGGTCTCGTTGCGCAGGTGAAAGTAAAACTCACGTTAATAGATTCTCCCATATTGAAATTTCACACGACAAAATGATGTGTAAGTGTAAGTGGTGTCAATCTCTTTCTTGGGATACAGTAAATAAGGGAGGGTGTATGAGAATTAATAATAAGAAAAGAAATGGATGTAAAATTTCCTGATTGACAAGACTTGTCATGTTGCATGAAAGGATCCACTCCCAAAACTCGCATAGAGGGAAAGTGTCGAGGCAACTATGGGAGTGAATATATTATTCTACTGTCTGGAAAACGATGGACAACCATTAGAACCTTGGATTGGTAAAAGTGCTGGTTACACTAGTTTGGTGTCATTTTCAGTGGTATGAAAGTGGGAAAACAAGATCATACCCGGTTGAAGAGATTCTGAAAATTGTTTGCAGGTAAAGTAACTCTGTCCCTGGCATCAAAATGAAAATGAAACTTTGCATGGACCAATAAAAACATCTGTGATGGCTGGAACTTGGACATGCAAATGCACCATAGCGGTTACAGTGTAGCAAAGAAAGAAAAGAGTAGAATGAAGACAGAATAGCAACCCTTATTCTGTAATTCTACCCCACACCCGAGAAGAAGAAAGTAAACACAGATGGCTTGGCTCACAAATGGTAAACAAAGTGAAAAACAAAAGAAAAGAAGGTGAAATGATTGTTTTGTATTAGACCTACATAAGAGCAAAATCTGTGGTTTCACACACCTGTACTAAGAATAGCAATCCCTTGAATCGGAACAACCTTGTAATAAAATCTTTGTTTTTCTCGAATTCTTTTACATGTGTCCAAAGGCTGCCCTGAGCTTCTGGATGTCCTTGGAAAAGATACTAGAGGTTTGAGAGGGTTCTTGCTGCTTGGTGCTATGAGGTAACATAGCCCCTAAAGTATCAGGTACCAAATGCATGGATGTTTTTATCTGGTTGCATAAGGATTCAGGAGCTTGATTTTGTACAGAAGCCAGCATTGAGATTGTGTTGTTGTGAAGGTACTCGTCCCACTTAGCTTCTTCTGTATGATTCTCCATCATATGAATTTGTCCCTCTTTAGTAGTAGAGGTGCTACATTCTGCCAATCCCCAAGAAGAAAAGATGTTCAAGGGGCTGCTACCTCTCAACTCAGTGCTGCTATTACTCCTAATGCTGCTATTGCTATTGTTGGAGGCACTGCCTTCCCAGTAATGAGATCCATAGGCTGTTGAAACGCTGTCAGAAGGAACAGCAAGTGAAGGCTTGTAGCAAAAAGAATTAGGAAGAAACAAATTGGTTGTAGGTGTAGGATGATTAATAGAAGTGGCAGCATTGAAAGGAAATTCAGAGTTCATATCGAAAGGCCTTCCAGTTTGGCCGAACCAATGACTAGAGTTTGAATCATTAGGGAGACACTCATTGGTTGCATAACTCATCTGAATTGGAAAATTTCCCATCAAATCTGAGGGCTGGCAACTACTGTTGTAGCTCTCTTGGCGGCTACTATTCATAAACCTCTCCAGGAACAAGTCTTTGTTGTAACAGTTGTTGGTTACGAAATTGCTGTCACTTCTGCAGTAAATCTTGGAGCTGCAGGAACCATCCATCTCGGGTGCATAGGCTTTCGGAGAAATTGATGTTCTCTGCTCATAGGAAGCTGAATCTGACTTGGAGCTCTCTGATTTCAGGAGGTTCAATTCATTGGACACTTCCGGTGCTTTACCTTGGCTCTTACCAGTTTCATCTCCATTCTCAACCTCGGACAGTGGTTTATGTGTGACAGGGTCTATGCCTTTTTGCCTCAGTTTCTTCTTCAGGCAAGAGTTCCACAGATTCTTTATTTCATTATCAGTCCTCCCCGGCAACTGTGCCGCAATTTGAGACCACCTGAGACAGCACAGGATAACATGCATGTGAAGCAAAAAGAAGGTAAATCATAGCCACAGTAGAAAAGGAAAAAGGGAGAATTCATTAATTCAAAATCATGAGAGAGACTGAATTAGAGTTAGAATTACCTGTTCCCCAATACTGCATGAAGTTCAATGATAAGGTTTTCTTCCTCCTGTGAGAATGTTCCTCTCTTTAAATCAGGTCTAAGGTAATTGATCCACCTAAGCCTGCAGCTCTTACCACACCTTTGCAAACCTGGCAATACATTGAAAAAGAGATTAACAAGAGTTTTGTATTTATGATTAGATGGGAAAGGAGATTAATTGGATGAATTAATCACCTGCTTGCTTAGGCACAGAACTCCAACATCCATGACCATACTTTGTAATATGCCTCAGAAGTTTTTCATCCTCCTCAGGAGACCAAAGACCCTTCCGAAGCTTCTGCTTGTAACAGCAAGAGTGTCTTCCCATTTGTAGTTTTTCTTTTTTTTTTTTCCCTTAATTGCCAAATGAGGAGAGAAGCTCAAACCTTTTCAGTTAACACAAAGTTTGTTTATTCCTACGAGAAGTGTCAGTGAACAAAAGCTATTGGGGGCTGAGATAGAAAGAATGTGACAGCCAGAGAGAAGATATGAAGAAGGAAAATGAACTGGCAGCTGAGAAAAGAAGTTGAACTAATATAAGAGCGAGGCCCCATGAGAGAGGTCACAGTCAACAAGGTTCCCCGTATTTTCTTTCTTTCTTTCTTTATTTTAAATTAAATGTATTACAATTATATGGTTGATCTATCTGATAGAGATTCAACAATGTGAAATAGGACTTCTTGTTGTGTATAGGTCGGAGTTCAAACAAGGTGAAAAAATGAGGTTGAAACCTCAAACAGTGTACACCATGTCTTTTCGAAGCTGTGAGCATTGATGTCTCTTGCAGGAATGGTGGGACACCTTTGCTGATATAATAATCTACTGAAGACAGTGTAAGGGAAAAAAAAATGAAGATAAAAAATCGACACTTGGAAAAAATAATGGAAGAAATTTTGTTTTTTATCTTACCCTGCTGAGTCCTCATTATTGAAAAACCTGAATTAATTGTTTTATAGACTCCTGAAGAAAAAGAAAGCAATCTAATAGCAAAACTTACTTGTCAAACGCTACAGTCTCGGGCCGTCTATGTCTGTGAAAAGCGAAATGCGAAATACCATTTTGCAAGTGCAGCAAAACTTGTGTCTGAAAAAATCAAGTAAAATAGGACCTATCTCTTCTTTACTCTTTGAGCTTTATGTGCGATTCATCCATGTCATGATTTCTTTGAAAAGTTCCATCATTACGTGGAAAGAACAATTTTTCCGTAAAACATAATGCATGGTTTTGTTATCCTTTATCTGTTGAAATCCAACGGCTGCTGCAGATTACTCTCTTGTTATCATAGTTTCCGTTTTGGAGATCGAACTCTGAATTCTCCTTTTGTCCGCACTCATTTAAAATATTGACTCTTACTCTAGGAAGTAAGTGCGAAAAAGTAATAAAATTGAGTTATATTTGGTGATGTTGGTCACGTAGACGCATAGATAAATAGGTTAAAGGTAGGGAGTTTGGAAAATATTGCTATTAGTACAACGCTGGTGCTAACCGTTTTTGATAGCTTAGGGTTGTATCTGTATTTTACAAAACATCTTTTTTCTCAATAATTAACCTACCACTTTTAAGGAAAACTTTTATTATTCACAACTAACTATTGGGCGCATTAGTGATTTCACTTAATATTAATTTTATAATGCTTTTATTAAAACTTCATTAACTCCACAACCATCCCACCGGCATCTATGGTCTTCACATGTGCAATAGTTCTTTCCACAAATCAACTTAAACTTTCCTCTTTCTATTTTTTTTCTCTAATTAATTAGACACAAACTCATTCGAACCGTTAAATATACGCTCTTTTCTTCATCCAGTACCTCAATTTGTCGGTTCAAAAATTAGGAATTATCTATAATTACGTATTCACCAAACTTCTAATCCATTCATGCAATGTATATAATTAATTCAACACCTTACACCCTTTTGCCCTTACGCTGTATTGTTATTTTCTCAAAGAAATAACATGTTGATGTTTATGCCTAAAAAAGAAGAAGTATTAATAACAAAAACTTTAAGCGCATACAAATTAGTTTATTTTCATTTTCAAATGTTAAATATGGTTTGTTAACATATAAAAATGCAGAGAACACATATTTTATATTTCATAAAGCTAAAGCAGAAATTACGGGTTGTGATGCAGCTCTTTATGTGTTTTATGATATTCTTTGCCTCCTTGTGGTTGCTTTCTGCATCTTTTCTATTACTTTTCTTAAAATCCCAGACAAGATCATAATTAAGAAACCTTCTATGTATAAAATTGGAAAGAATATTCTGTTCAAGTTGACATAAAACTCAAACAGGGAAAGAACGTTATCCTAATCAGGTAAATTGAGAATGAAAATCATCATAGTGACATATACTTAAAAAGTAAAAAACAACTGAGAGAAGAACATTAAAAAACAGGGAAGGATAACCCAGCATTATTGCATATCATTAGCTGTCCAGGCCATATTTATATGCACGCGCGTGTGGCATATCATAAACTTAACATATGTTATATCTTTTTGTTACATCTGTATTTTTTTATACATATTATTATTTATAAAAACAAATAATAATATTTTTTTATACGTTAGAGATCTCATTAGATATGGCAAAGTAGATCAGTTCGACCCATTTAAACTTATTCCACGTTAAAGATGTGAGTTGAAAATACTAACCCATCAATGGATCCGCAAACATGTTTGTTTGAATAATTAAATATTTTTATTTTATTTAGCAAATAAATATAGCATACATGAATTTGTGGTCAAAATTTACCTATCAATCTCACACAAGTACAACATAATAAATGAAGTGTTAGTTCGAAGTGAACAAATTAAATGTGCAACTTCAAAAAATATACAAAAAAAGTTGAATCAAATTACATGTGCAAAAAGTTATGCGGGTTGTCCCGCCTATTCCAGGACTGTGCGGGCTACAGGTTATGTAAGTTGGACTTATACGTGTTAACGGGGTTAAAATGCCAACTCACCCCACGTTTTTCACTACAAACTAACCTGATTGGTTTGTCTCGCATTGTCATCCCAAGATCTGGTTAATCTCTTTAATTATTTCCAAACATGAAGTTTTACGTCATCTGAAAAAAATTCCGATAGAAGTTCTTATATGATATTTATAAGTTAAAATGCCTTATTAGTTTTAATTTTTGTAAGTTTTATCAAATCATTCCTAATTTTGTTTTTGTACTTACATAGATCCCAATTTTCGTCAATTTTGTTCAATTTGGTCCTTTTTTTGCTAACACCATTTAAATTATTAACGGCCATGAATAGTAACTACCACATGTCACTTCGTGGTTTTTCTATTTTTTTTAAATGTCCACGTGTCAACCTAGCAGCGTGTCATGTGTCATCGTCAATGTTTTATATTGAATTTAGTCTCTATATTTGTTATTTTGTTCAATTGAGTCCCAATTTTATTTAAAATTGAGCAATTTTGTTCCTCTTGAAATTGAGACCAAATTTAATTTTTATATAAAAATTATAATGATGTGAATTTTAATATATTTAATAAAAAATGTGAATTTTAATATAAAAATTAAATTTAGCCACAATTTCGAGAGGAACAAAATTGCTCAATTTTAAACAAAATTGAAACTCAATTAAATAAAAATAATAAATATAAAAACTAAATTGAATATAAACAATTGACTATGACATGTGACACATTGCTGGGTTAACACGTGAACATTTAAAAAAAATAAAAATTTATAAAAGAAATCACGAAGTGTTATGTGACCCTCACTTTTTACGACCATTATTAAATGAGGTTACCGAAAAAGGATTAAATTGAACAAAATTAACCAAAATTAAAACCTATTTGATCACAAAAACAAAATTAGAACTGATTTGACTTGACAAAAATTGGGATAAAAATGTATTTTAATCATATTTGTTTAGAAAATTGTTGTTATCAATATCAAATGTAATGCAGTTTTATAGCACTTTTTGAAAATAATAATCATAAAGACGTAATGGATTAAAATCAGCAATGTGTTGTTTGTGTATGGCCTTGATTCACTCATTACTGCCTTCTATTTCGTCAACGTTAATATCTCAAAATACTAAAATTTATAAGATGATGATATGTAACAAAAAAAATTAGGTGAAAGCGAGGGAATTAATATAAATATGAATAGCTAACTAGTACGAGGATTCGATCGATGCAGACTTGGTTTTTTAAGATATGTACAATAAAACTATATTATTAATTTATAAAATTTATATACTCAACATAAATTACATTTTAGAAAAATATTGTACAAATAATTGTAACTTTTTATTATGAGTAATCAATAAAAAAATAAAATATAAATTAAGAAATAACTTTATCTTTAAGTAAAATTGAAATCATGATTTATTTTATTTGAAGAAAAATAAAAGTTATAGTGTGCAAGAATTCCATCTAATGTCTTAATCTAGATGATTTAGACCATTAATTAAATAAGTAGATATTTATTAAACACAAAAATATACATTGAATGCATATAATCACAAATTAGTTAAATTCATTTGAATTTATATCACAATCGAATACAACAATTAATCATCCAAATGATTACAAAATAAGATTATATCATTATTACACTCAGTTTTTAAGCTAACAATGGTTAGACATTTAAAATATTGCTTAAGCGAAACTATCTCACTCGAATAAATTACAAAAGACAATTAAAATGTATATCACTTGAGTTTCCGTACGCGATAATGTCACTTGAGTGAAGACTTATAGTAATTATGTATATTATCAACATCAATTGTTCTTGAGTTTCTCCTCGCTTAAACCATAATATATGTTTATATGCAGTTGTAAAATCTTAAGAACTAATTTTTATCTTATAAAGATTATATTTTGAATTTGAATTAAAAATTATGAATATGCATATATAGAAACTCCTATTTATAATTATTTAATTTAGAAACTATTTATATATCTTAAATTACGAATATGTATATATAATAACTCTTATTTATGATTACTTAATTAAAAAATATTTATATATCTTATATATATTTTTAACGAATTATTATAATCAAAAGTTTTAAGTTTAAATATCCACTATAATATTGTTATATGAAGAAAGAATATGAAACATGCATTTTATATTATATTGAATTTTGGATCATGATAATAAAATATATTTTTTATCTAGTAAAAGTTATTGTTTTCTCTTTAGTTTTTTTTGAATTAGTCTCTTATCTATTTGACGATTAGAAATCATCAATGGATTCACAACAAAGAGATATACACTTTTGGTCAATCAGAATCTAAAAGAGAGTAAATTTACTTTTTGTTATATTTTTAAGTTGGTTTAATATTTTGAAGCATATGTAATTGTAGGATCCATGCATATGACTCAAAATAGCTCTATAGTAAATCTCTATTTAGTTTTAGGATCCATGTGATTCATAATGTGTTATATTATTATTCAATACTTTTAACAATCGAATGTTTTTAACAATTCATAGAGTGATAGATAAAAAAATGAATAATGATATTTTGACCCACTGTTTTTTGACTCACTTTTAACTCACTACTCCAATCATTCTTCAATTATCTATTTTGATTTTTTATAATGGTGTGATGTGATGATCTAAAGGTGATTAGAGTGATGGGTTAAAAATGGATAGAAAAAAATGGATCACAATATCATTACCTAAAAAATTATGTATGGTGATACTTTTAACAATTTAATAGTTTATTTATTTATTTTAAGATATAATTAAAAGAAATAATCCTTTTATAAATTGTTGCACCTTATAAAGTAAAATGCATAATTTTCATCATTTTATTAGTAGATTAAGATATCTCTTACCATATATATATATATATATATATATATATATATATATATATATATATATATATATATATATATATATTCCAAAGTATTTCAATAAAATTAAAAAGATAATATTATTTTGAACTAATCACAAATAAAGTGAATATTATTTTGGAGACTATGATTTTGGAGAATGGTTCTATTTCGATTTGTCATAGTTTCTTATATTATAACACCTATGTTTGTATTTTTGTAAATATAATTAATTCAAAGTTTCTTATATTTCTCGTGTGAAAAATTATTGTATTGACAAGTTAACTAATTTGACATTTATTCACATAGAGTCGTTTAAGTGATTTAATATTTTATCTCCATGTATTTATTTAAATTTTTTTCATAACTTGTATGGTTTATCTATGTTTTGATAAGTGTAATTTTTTTTTATCATGGATTAGGTGTGATCTCCATGCTTTGTACTTTTGTATTTATTTTAATAAAATTTCATATAATGACAAATAATTGATAGATTTTTTTTAGTGTCATCATAGTTGAGATGTCAAAATTCATCACATGAGTTTATTTAAAAAGAAAATTCTGGGTTGAATAAAAAAATAAATATATAATTGAATTAGTGTTAGCATAGAATTACGCAATGCACCAATCCCAATGTAACAAGTAATAAATACTTATTAATGTAACAAGTAACAAATATTTATCGTTCTTCTAAACCATTATTGCTATCAATAACTAGTTTAAACAAACAATTATCATAAAACTAGGGATGTCAAAAAAATCCGTACACGTGGGTATACGCAGATAAAACCTGCAACGGATAGAAAATGAATATTAAAAATTGATACTTGCAGATAACGGGTACGGATATTTTTTATACTCGCATGTTAACGAGGCGGGTACGGGTATCATAGTATTAGTACATGTTGATACCTGTATCCGCTATACTCTCATTTAAATTAAAAAAAATTAAAAAATTTGATTAACATATTAACACATTGATTCTGAATGGATTATTTTTAATCAATTGGTTTTTAAAAATCTTGATTTATTTATAAACTATCATTCAACACTATTTAAATGAGTTATTTGCACTTTATTTAAAATTTATAAATGTTATGCATTGTATTTTTATTTGAATTTATAGTTAAAATTTGTTGTTAAATATTAAATTTTTATTTTTGTAAATACCCGCGGGTACCCATGGATATCTGTGGATATTAAAAAAATATGCTGGTACCCGACAGATATGGGTACGGGTACGGGATAGATATTTATCCAGCGGGTAGGGTACGAGAGAACTACTACTCGTGCCTTACCTGCTCCGTTGACATCCCTACATAAAAGCATACAAAATTCTTTTTGGTATTTTTATCGAACACTTGGCATGCATAATAAATAAACATAGCATATATATGCATTATTATGATTAGACTTCATTACTTCACTCTCATGCATCCTCTATAAGCTCATTCCAAATTTCACGTTCATCCCCTAAATCATCAAGAAAGCAAGCATGCTTTAATAAACAAAAGTCTAAGATTACTAATTAATCATATTTTATCCTTATATATAATTTCCAATAGGTACTTTGTTGGAATTTTAGATTACACAAGATATTTTCCAATACTATATAAATTAATTATCAAGTTATGAGTGATTGAGGAAGAACAAACATTAAGCAAAGAAATAAAATACTATTGAAATGGAGAAACATATATATTAATAATACAAATACATGAAAATTCAGTTAATTACATTTAACCCCAACAAATAAGTTTAAGTCTCTATTAAGTAAAACTTACAAAATAGAATAAGAACAAGAGCAAAAAATGGAAGCCAAAGATGAGTACCCTCTTTCAAGATGTCAAAATAGCTAGTCTAAGTTCCAAAGTTATGTTTCCCCTTTGCAAATCTCCTTTGGAACGTTTTCATTTCGCAGTCCTAGCCATCCAAAGTGGAAGAGTGCCCCAATCTCGAAGAAGCATGATAAATTCCCTAACTTACACATTTTCAATGTTTTTTTTTAGAAAGAGGTGAACAATAATAGTTAAAATTCAGGACTGTGTGTGACTATCTAACTTGTTCGAATAGTTTACATACACTCTCTAGGTTTAATAAAAGTATATATCATGTGCATCATATTTGAAAAATGATTTAACATTCACGAAATTATGTTGTGAGATAATGTAAATTTCGTTTCATATACTCTCAAATTAAGTAATTTTTTATTATTTTCATACTAAAGCGATGAAATTTAAGAAGACACAGGAAACTAAAATAGTATAAATTAACATATTGTTGGGAAACATACCCCTCATCACACACAACAATGAGGATCTATATATCTCTACTATTGGCGACTGCTACTGAAGGTTTGCTATATATTTTAAATTAAATATTTCACCTTTTGCAGTTAGTGCTATGTGCCGGCATATAAGCCATTTATTAATTTTAATCATAGACATTCTTCAATTTTTTTAAGCATAATTGAAAATAATATACATGAAACTTGTTATAAGAAACTTAAGTTTGAAGTCAAGCAAATATTCTCCATGGATGTATATGCATGCATACTTACAAACAGACAGCCAAAGGCATAGCCCTATATATTTTTTTTTCTCTCAAAAGACATAAAAAATGTTCATTGGTATATAAAAGCAGGCACAAACGTAAAATATGACTATGAACATTTGAAACAAACCTCCAAACGAAGGAGAATATGAGAGTCTTTTCTTTTGTAATAATAATATTATATTTAGGTTGTCTGTTTATGACAACACTGTTGTATTGGCCTCCTTTACCCAATCAATGTCATATAAACTTGCCTATAATATATTATTCAATAATAAACGAATCAAGAAACTACATAATCCTAAAAAAATTGAAAAGGGAAAAGATATTAGGCTCATCCTAATCGTTATATATATATATATATATATATATATATATATATATATATATATATATATATATATTATGCTAATGTATACTCTGGCGAGCTTATCATATTCATGCACATGAGTTGTTTCCCCTAGTCAACTATTGTCTATACTGTTTTAGATTTATTTCATTAAAACATTTGTTACTTTGTAATTGACGTTTATGCCAAATATTAATAATCCAACACATCGTAGCACCACCACCTCATTCTATACCATAATGCAATAAAGTAAAAAATCATTTAATTTTAATAAAAATCAGAGATCTTTATAATAAAAATTAAAAATAAAAACAATTTATAATATATGTAAGGTTGGTAAAAGGACCTAACTTAACTCAAATGGGTTGGCTAACCAGGGATTGCATTAATATTGATTCAGCTCAACCTGACTCATATTTTGAAGAGCTAGAAATTTTATAACTTTGTTCGACTCACCACTGGTTGAGTTAATTGATTGACTCATTTAAAGATGTTTTGATCTTTAAATTTATTTTAAAAAAAGAAAAATTGACAGCTTACATAAATAGAAGTATTAAATAATTGTAATAAAAGAAAACTTATGAAAAAAGATTAAAAAAAAACTAATAAAGATTTGTGGAGGTGAGTTGGTCAATCCATTTTCAATTCAGTTTAAATTTATTTAATTCACGAATTAAGTAAGTCAGAGTTTACTTTGATGTACATTTAAAAGTAAATTGAATTTTTTCTACCCTAAATCAAACTCGTAGATTACTTGATGTACACATTTGTGTGGTTAGTTTTTTTTTTTTTTTTTTTTTTTTTATTTACTAAACAAGTCAAAGCATACATACACCTTTTCCTTGCCCACCTCATGTTGCTCTCCAAGAAACAATAAAAGCTTAAAATCAACTCAAAAATTAAGTTAAATAAACAAAGTTAGTTAAGAGTTAAAAAATGTTGTTATTAGAAGTTTGACATTATTAAATTAAATTATTGTATTATACGTTATTATCGAAGTTATTTGCCAAAATAGCTAATGAAATACAAAATAATAGAAATGGACATGTTTATATGATGTTTTATATAAAATTAGTTTTTTGTTTTGTTTTTGTATTTTTTAGTATTTCCATTTGTAATTTATTTTGAACTTTATAATGTGTTATTTACTAATCTGTTATTTTAATTATAGTAAAATATTTTAAGCTAATTTAAAATAAAATAGTAGGCATATTACTTTCATTAGGTTAACTAGTGTGATGGTCAAAATACCTTGAAATATAATATTGAAAGGAATAGAATAAATAATATAAAACAGAATAATGGTTTAATATACAAAAAAAAAATTAAACTATTAAAGTATGCTAAAAGAATAAAATTATTAATGTAAATGATATATAGTGGTTGAAATTAATGGTGTTATGCTAAAATATCCAAAAATATATATATAAAAAAACATATATATATATATATATATATATATATATATATATATATAAAAAAAAACTCAGAAAACCACAAAAAAAATTAAATCGATCTTATGTGCTGGAGAAGAGAAATAAGATGCAATAAAATCTTAATTATGAAAGGTAGAAAAGGGTAAAATTAGTAAAAAAATATTTTAAAGACAAAAGATGGGTAAAAAAAGAAGTTAGTAGGTAACTTTTGAAAATAAACATCAGTTTAAAAAAGGACACTACAATACAAGTTTTGAAAACAATTTAGTGATATAATATTGTTAATAAGATGAAGCAAACATTTTAATTAGTTGATAAAATAAAAAATAATGAACTTGAGTAGCATGCCATAACAGTTGATGTATATGAAATTAATGTGTCTCCTTTAAAGTGGAAAATTTGTGAAATGAGAAAATGACATGTTATTTATAATTTCATTGAATGAAAACAATTTTTTTTAATCTAAGTGATTTGAAATGAAGAATAATAAATATATGTAATGTTATTGGTGTAACATAAGGGTGCCTAGTACTACCAAATTTGACCCCATTTTGCAAATGCACATGTAGAGGCAGTAACTATCCCCTTAAATAATCAGGTTCCCAAAGGATTAAAATATCCTCTTCCAAAAACGGAAAAACATTACTCTTTTGTACAAATAACTGTTTCAGAAATTGTATTTGATACCACCAAGTCCTATTTCAATTAATTTAAGAGAGACAATCTCATGATCCTCTAACAAACGCTATTGTTTGCTCTCAAAGCTTTCCATCATTATCATGTGTCGCATTGTTATTAGTTTTAAGATTTTAGATTCTTAATTTTAATCTTTGTCTTTTTTTTTTTTATTTCATAAATGTTTTCTTCAAGTATGTAATAATTATTGTTATGCATAATCATACAATAAGTTTAAATGAGATTTATAAATTGATTTTAAATCATTCGTTTTAACTATGCGTTACTTCATTACTTTTTCCTTAACAAGACTCACAAAAGAAAATAAAAAATTATATAAATAATTTTGTATAGAAAGTTGTATATACATTTTACTTGTGTAATTACTTTAATTTGATGGTTTCTCGTTTATAGTCATTGAAGATTGAGGTTCTATACCTTTGACATTAGTCTTACACAAAAACCTTTGACACCAGTTTTACACAAAAACCTTAAGACAATGATGTTATGGACCTTTATTCTTATATAGTATTTAACTTTGTCTTTTTATCCAATGTGAGACTTTGACTCTTTTTGACTCACACTTGGACTATTCCCAACCGAGGTTATTTCTCATCTAGGGTGGTGTTGTAGATACAACTTATTTTATTGATTTAAAGTATCAACTTTTAAACTTCATAATCACCATTTTAAAACCTTTTTTTCTTGAGTTTGTTAATATTTTCTTGATCTTTTATTTTTAGTGCCATTAATTGTCAACTTTCACATTGAGAATTCCTTTAATTCCCATTTCAGTTACATGTCTAATTCTTGCTCCAATTAGGCATTTCATTAGTTGTCTAACGATGTGAAAGTCATTGAACGTAGATGAATTTTTAAAAACAAATAAAGACTCAAAGATAACATTGAAAAATATAAGACAAGACTTGTTTCCAAAGGCCTTTGAGGAAAAGAATTTATTGTATAGAGGATTCTTGTCCTATATCTAAGAAAAAAATATCTTAATGTAATTATGACTTCAATGACTTATTTTTGTCTCGAGTTACATTGTAAAAACAGTCTTTTTCAACAGGAATATAAAGAAAAAGGTTTACATGAAATAACTTGTAGATTTTTTTTTTCTCTAATGGTGGTAAGCACTTGGTTTACAAGCTTAATAATCTATTTATAGTTTCATGGCATCGTATTTTCATTTGATTTTAAAGAGTCATAAATAAAGGTTTATATTAGTTGGTCAATCAAAATAAGATTTGTTGTTTTGTTGTATATGAGATAATAATAGTTTGCTTGCAACTAATTAATGACAAGGGTATTACAACGAGACGAAACAATTTCTATCAATAAGTTTAAAATGAAGATACAGGAAAAAATATCTTATTCATTGACATTAAACATCATACGACATTTTGGATTTGCAAGAAAGAGATTAATATGAATAAAAGTTAGAAGGATTTAACATGAAAGATGGTTCATCTATTGTAGTTGTTATTGTGAAAACTCGTTTTAATTTTGTTATAGTTAGACATGTCAAAATGAGTCAACCCGATTCATACGAGTTGGTTCACCATGAACCGGGTTGAGAATGAGTGAACTCAACCCGGCTTATTTTATGGTAAGTTAGAAATTTTGTAACCCGGTTTAACCAACCATGAGTTGGTGGGTTAAGTGGATTGACTCACAAACCCACATAAAAAAATTATTTATGTATTTATTTTTAAGTATTCAAATATTTAAATAATTTTTTAAGTAACCCATGAGATGACAATCAAGTAAAATCAATAACCAATATTTTCATCATGCTCACCACTAATATATGATGAATTGTTTCCAAGAAAATGTCCATATAGTCCAAGAAAACATAGCTAATATTACACATTTTTTTATCATGCTATTCAACAAAATATAAATAAAAAAAATAGACATTTTTGTCATGCTAATTTAGAAAAAAATGTTTATAAGGCGGTTGTTTGAATAATTTATTATAAAGATTATAGTTAAAGATTAAAGTATCAACCTATATAACTTGACAATCAAATTAATTAAACATTCAAACTATTCAAATATTATTGAGCAACATTATAACATTTAAAAGTATGGAAATTGTGAACATATATAATTAGTAGTAGTAAATAATTATTAATTTTTTTTTAAATTATAAAAAAATGTTTGTGGGTTAAGTGAGTCAACCGATCTTTAATCCGATTCGAATCCATTTAACTCATAGATTAAGTGAGTCAGATTAAATTTTCAACCCACTTTTAAAAAAATTAAATCTTTTTTAATCTAAAAATTCAAATTCGTGATGAACCAGATTAACTCATAAATTAAAACTCATTTTCACATCTCTAGTTATAGTAGAGCATTAAGAAGGGATTTGGGGTTCCATATTCCCCTAACAGATGCAATCGTATTTCATTTAATTTTTGTTACGGATGATTCTGTTTTGTAATACCCTACCTCTGCCCCTACTAGTCTCTGTCTATTGTTATCCCATACCTCCACGTATATCTCTATTTCACCACAGCATCACTTCTAATTTACTTTCACCACTAATAAATTTTTGGTATCGAAGGTAACGTCACGATCTTCAGGTCGAGTGTGCACACACACATGTGTGTGGAAGGAAGACGATATGTTGTTGCATTGTGAAAAAGAGAGGATAAGTGTGCAGTGTTGTTTCCTTTGAATTATTGGGCACAGCAGAGGAAGTTGAAAGGGACATCCACTGGAACATGGCTTATACCTCACACAGGACCCAATGCAATTAAATACTCTCTCATCCATGCCCATCATGGCCCCATCCATCGGACCCTCCTCAATCACTCTAAGTACTCATATCATGCAGGCCTCGATTAGACCGTACAACTAATTATATATATACCATACCCATCATCACCATGCATTCATTCACACCATTTTGCTATTAGCGTAAAACATAATTAATCAACTCAAACTTTCACACGTGTTCTCCACACACTGGTTGTCGGCAAATCCCTCTTTAACCCACTATTAATACTTAATTTATTACTTAATCAACTGATGTGATGAGATGAGATGCTACTAATCATCATTACACTAATCCCTTGCCAAAGAATACTAATGAAATTGCGTTTTGCAAGGCATGTCGGACATTACCACACACCACAATACTCAATCCAACACAACAGTGTAAATACTATTCTCCTCAGGTAATTAATTATTGCCGCAATTTATCAACCTTATCATCATGTGTGTTTCCTTTCTATCACAACACAACACTGTTACTTTCTCTCATTTCACAATTTCTTTATTCTGCTGCGCTCAGAGGATGAAGTTTGGGCTTAGAGACAGACCAAGTGATGGAGATCTATGTCGTAAGGAAAACATCATTACTTCATGCAACATCATCAATTCTGTCAACGCCCCAACTTCAAAACTATATTTATATTATTACCAGGATGTGAATGATGAGACCGACCAAAATGCACTGCAATTTACAAATACTCTTCACCATATAATTTACAGGTGTATCTTCATATTTCCGGTTGCACTTCTAATTAATTCTTTAACCAACTCACATATATGTTCATTTTAATAGTTATATTTTTTAAATAATTAATGACTCACATTAAATCACAAAATGAAATATAATTTATGAATATTAAAAAATTTATAATAATTCTTAAAAACATAATAAATATATAATTGTTATTGTATAAATTTAAATTAAAACCTTGATAACTAATGTTAGTGACCAATTTATAAACTAATTTATAATAGAAATTGTTTTAGTTATCAATTTAGAGACCAATTATAATTTTTTAAACTATTTTAGTTGCCAATAATGTTTTATAAATTGATACCTAAATTAGTCACTGTAATGACTAATTATTTTTTATCACCAAAATTTATCGTTATTCAAAGATTTTCTTTGACTTCATCAATTATATACTTCATTAATAAGTATCGATAAAGTATCCTAAAGTATCAGACACAAATACATGCTGAACTCGGATACGTGTTGAACACAAATATGTGACTCAAATTGAAGTATCAGTACATCATAGATGTACAAATATCACATTTATTTACTTATTTCCAAAAAATATGTAGTTAAATATTTTTATTTTATTTTTAATGTATAAGAATACATAATTAAAATATTCAGGCTTTTTAGAAGGATAATGATGTTTTTCCTCACTTTTTTTGACACACTTTAAACCTACCACTCCAATCATCCTTATATCATTACATCACACTACCGAAGAAAATCAAAATAAATAAGGAGGATTGAAGTAGTGAGTTAAAAATGGATCAGTTGGTCAAAAACCATTATCCTTTTTAGAATGATAATATTTTTAAGGTTTAATTTTATGTCTTTGGTCCTCATTTTTGTAGCAAAATATCGATTTGGTCTCTTTATTTTTTCTTATCTTAATTTGGTTCCTATTTTGGGAAATTTCATGCAATCAAGTCTTTTCCGTTAGGAGTACAGTAACAACATTAAAGGGAGTGTCACGTATCAGTTTCTAAATTTTTTGAATTTTTTTGAATTTAAAAAAAAAATTGCCATGTACGCTGACATTGTGCCATTTTGACATGATGTTAGTGGACAAGTGACAAATTTTAAAATTTTTTAAAAAATTAAAAAAAATCAAAAAATCAAAAAATTAAGGAACTGACATGTGATACCCTTTTTATACTTTTAGTGTACCATTAACGGAAAAAACTTGATTGTATCGAATTTGTTAAAATAGGAACCAAATTGAGATAAGAAAAAATAAAGGGATCAAATCGATACTTTGCTACGAAAATGACGACAAAAAACATAACTAAACCTATTTTTGATTTTGAACTAATAAGGCGATTAATTTTTCCATATATGCATGTCTTAGTTTGGGTAATAAAGACTTAAAATTTTCTTAAACAAATAAAATATGTAATTTATATCTTAATTTTCCATGACCTATATGTAAAACAAATTTAAAAGCGAAATCTGTTTTTTTCTTTTTTAAATTAAAGTGTTTTATGGTTAAAATTTTTATTTAGATATAAAAGTTAATAAAAAATTGAAATTTTATAAATTTATAAGAATATTTTCTTTACTTAAAGTTTAAAAAAAATACTAAAAAAGTAACAATTTTGTTCACATCCATTATTCTCTCACCTCTTTTGTGTTCTCTCACTCTCTGTGTTCACCTTTCCTATATTCCCTTTTTATTTTCTTTCTCCATTTTCTATCTTTTTCTGTTGCTTATCTCCTTTTCCTCTCTTTATTGTTTTCATCATCTTCTCTCTTCGTTATCTCCCCCTTCAAGATCTCTACAGGCTGTCTCATTTTTCTCCTCTCTTCTAATCTCTCTTCTCTTTTTATTTTTACTTTATTTTCTACATAATTTATCTTTATTAATATTGACCTCAAAAAACATCGACATTTATATAATAATTTTCTGAATATTGTTTTATATTAACATTTAATTACTAAATATTTAAATATGCTCATTTTATTTTTTAATTTTTAAATATACAGCATAAAATATATTATTCAAATTATTACTTTAAAGATTATTAAATTTGAAAAATTCAAAAGTTATGTAAAATACAAATAAACTGTTGTGTTTCTAGTAACTAAACTATTTAAAGATCAAAATATATTAAAATTTCAGACACGCTTATCTGACCCACACTGTCAGGAAGACTTTCGATACCACTTGTTAGGGTTATAAGGAGGGGTATTACTGGGGAGATACAACACTAGTGAGATCTGAGCCAAACCACATAAGGCACTGTACCACTCTCAACCCAAAACCTTAAGACGATGGGTTTATGGGCCTTGATCCTTATATGGTGCTCTACTTTCTCATTTCTGGTTAATGTGGGACTTAGACTCAGACTTTGATTCCTAACACAATTTCATATATCAAAGTATAGAGAGTAAAAACATATGTAATCCATCTATTAATATTAACATCTTTATATATATATATATATATATATATATATATATATATATATATATATCACTAAAAAAATATATA